>Ga0315912_10000212_pt1 | contig 124400 bp, 98 predicted proteins | sample VfabasoilMG_FD_204469 | JGI IMG/M metagenome (GOLD analysis project Ga0315912, IMG submission 204469) | Garden soil microbial communities collected in Santa Monica, California, United States - V. faba soil | ecosystem: Environmental > Terrestrial > Soil > Garden | place: USA: California... | reverse complement strand
CTCGACGCTCACCGTATTCCCGATACGACTCGGTCTCGCGCCTTGCCCTCGCGGCGCAGCTCCGCGCCTAACCGGCCACGAACTTCCGGCACCGAGTACTAGCGCAGCGCGGCCATCGAGATCGCTGCGTCGTCGTTCTCGGACCCGGTTTCCCGGAGTGAGCCGACGATCTCGGCCCGCACTCCATCGTACTTGCCGGACCATGTGAGTGGCGTTTCGATGGACAGCACGGTCGTCCAAGCCGACCCGTGTTTCGCACGCATGAAGTAGACGTCGCGAACCATCGGAGTTCCGTCGCGTTGCACCTGGTAGCGGACGCGAGTCGCATCGTGTCCCCGGAGTCGCAGAGACGTGAGGGTTTCCGGCTCCAACGTGTGGAACGGCATGGTCGCGACGTTGGGTAAGAGTCGACGAACTTCGTACCAAGTCGTGGGGTATTCGGTGGATCGCGGCATCCGATCGATGGAGAGCACGACCATGCCCCCCGCGGTCACGAACTCGAGTTCACCGAGCGAATCTACGCGGGAGGCCCAGGTCCCAGGCACCTCGACGCTCGTGCCGCTCGGCAAAGCAACCCGCCGAGGGGGATGGCCACCACGAGCGATGAGTGGGGCGCTGAGGAGGCACGTCGCGCTGACGATTCCGGCTCCGAAGAGCGTGTAGGGGCGGGCGGGGCTCAGCGTGTAGACCGGCCATGGTGTTCGCAAGGGCAGAACCATGCCTCCGAACAAGCCTGCGATGAGCCCCCCCAGGTGACTCGCCTGATCGACCGAAGGGTTGCCGATGCCGAACCCAAAGACGGCGAGGAGGAAGGGGAGAACCCAGAGTCCAAAATATCGCCGGACGCGTCGACCGAGCCGCTGATGATGCCGCAGACCGAGTGTGACGGCCGCGCCCAGCGTGCCGAACACGAGCCCCGAAGCTCCGGCCGACACCTGCGGCGTACCGAGCAAGCTGCTCATGGATGCCGCCGTGCCCGTGAACAAGATCAAAGCGGCATAATCCCCGCGACGCGTCACCTGTTCGAGCGCGCCGCCGACCGCAAAGAGAAACGCGAGGTTGAACAGCAGGTGGAGCCAGGACGTGTGGACGAAATGGCAGGTCAGGAGTCGCCAGCCCTCGCCCACATCCGCGACGAGCGGCGTGCTTCTTGCTCCGAGACCCACGATGTGGAGCGGATCGGTCATGTGGACCTTTCCAGATCCCGTGATCAGGGGCATGGGAAAGCCAGAGGCGGGGATAGCGTAGGTGACCACGCTCACCAAGCTCAGGATCCCGGTAATCCAGGGGATCACCATGGGTGGTCGGCGATCCGCCCCGATGGACTTCACCGAGGGTCCGTAACTTGCGGGTGGCGCGCTTCCACCGGTTCCCGCGTAATGGGTCGGCCAAGAACAGTCCAGAGGAGCGCACATCGGCCTTGCCTCGACCGGTGGATCGGACTGGCCGCATGGGCCTCGTTCTCGGACGGCTTGCCGCTCGGTAACGAGGCGTGCTACCACGCCGCACGGCTCGAACGGAGCCGCAACTTCTCATGCTACCCGAGAGGACCGTGGCGTGCTGCCTTGAGCAGTGATCGGCCTCGACGACGGTAGCAGACGCCCAACGCCAGGAGAGCTCATGGAAAATTCATCCGACGCTGCTGCCGATTCGGCCGCCGCTGCCTTGTTGTCCGACGCGCAACGCATCATCACGATCCGGCAATTGCTCGAAGCTGGAGTGCACTTCGGGCATCGAACCGATCGTTGGAACCCGCGAATGAAGCCCTACATCTACGGGGCACGCAACGGGATCCACATCATCGACCTCCAGCAAACCGCGTCCATGTTTCGTCGGGCGTACTCGTTCATCCGCAGTGTCGCCGCCGAAGGCTCGCCGGTCCTGTTCGTGGGGACCAAGAAGCAAGCACAAGACGTGATGATCGCGGAGGCCCAACGTTGTGGACAGTACTTCGTGGTGTCGCGTTGGCTGGGTGGCACGTTGACCAACTGGAAGACGATCCGTCAGTCGATCGACAAGCTTCGGGGTCTCGAGCGGATGGCCGAGGATGGGACCCATGGCAAGTTGACGAAGAAGGAAGTCTTGCGGATGGAGCGGACTCGCCAGAAGCTCGAGCGCAACCTCGGCGGGATCAAAGACATGCCGAAACTTCCCGGGGCGATTTTCGTCATCGATCCCGCGAAAGAACACATCGCCGTGGCCGAAGCCAAGCGGCTCAAGGTTCCGGTCGTTGCCGTTGCCGACACCAATGCGGAGCCGAACAACATCGACTACGTCATCCCCGGTAACGATGACGCGATCCGTTCGATCAAACTCTTCTGCACCAAACTTGCCGATGCCTGCCTCGAAGGCACGAAGCTCGGCAAACAACGAGCGGTCGCTCGCTCGTCCGATGACGAGGCGCCGGAAACGATCCGCGTGACGACCGGGGGCGACGGACCCAGGGTCGAAATCGTTTCGCGTCGCGGCGGCCTTCCGGCCCCTGAAGCCGCCGCCAGCCCCGAGCAGGAAGAAGCGGCTGGATCGTCGAACGGCTTCGAGGGTCCTTCGAACTAGTTTGTAAGGGGCCTTTCGCAAAGGCCCCTCGCTGCGGCAGCGAAGCTGCCTCCGCACACCCGAAACGCTCGCCTAGCGGCTCGGGTGGGTGCTTCGTCCGGAACCCCGAAAGCACACCCGAAACGCTCGCCTAGCGGCTCGGGTGGGTGCTTCGTCCGGAACCCCGAAAGCACACCCGAAACGCTCGCCTAGCGGCTCGGGTGGGTGCTTCGTCCGGAACCCGAAACGCTCGCCTGGCGGCTCGGGCGGGCGAACGTGCAAGGCAGCGATTCCATCACTATTTTCGGCGACGGTAGAGTAACCTTCGCCCGAGCACGCCCAACGACGGAAGAGGACAAGGATGGCACAGATCACCCCCAACATGGTCAAGGAACTTCGCGAATCTACGGGCGCGGGGCTCATGGACTGCAAGAAGGCTCTCACCGAGGTCGATGGCGACTACGACAAGGCCGTCGAGTTCTTGCGCAAGAAAGGGTTGGCCAAGGCGGCCAAAAAGGTCGGACGAGCGGCCACCGAGGGCGCTGTCGTCTCTTATGTTCACAACAATCGGTTTGGCGTGCTGCTCGAGGTCAACTGCGAGACCGACTTCGTGGGCAAGACCGAAGACTTCCAGCGCTTCTGTTCCGACGTCGCCATGCATATCGCGGCGATGAGCCCGGACGCGGTCCGGCGGGAAGAGATCGACCCCGCGGTCGTCGAGCGCGAACGCGCCTTGCTGCGCGAGAAGGCGCTTGCCGAAGGGAAGCCCGAAAAGATGGTCGACAAGATCGTCGATGGTCAGATCGGCAAGTTCTATTCGGATCGCGTGCTGCTCGAGCAGCTGTTCGTGAAGAACACGGCCGAGAACAGCAAACGCACCATCGAGGAGCTGCAAAACGAGCTCATCGCCAAGCTCGGAGAAAACATTCAGGTCCGCCGCTTCGTTCGGTTCGAGTTGGGCGAAGGGTTGGCCAAGAAGACCGAAGACTTCGCGGCTGAAGTGGCTGCGCAGGTTCAGGGCACTCGCAACAGCTGAGGGGGGCAGCGGCCGCTGCATTTTCCGAGTCTTGCCGCCTTCGATCGGCGAACATCTTCCCATGCTCTCTGGCGAACCCCGTTATCGTCGCGTCCTCCTCAAGCTCTCGGGCGAAGCGCTCCAACGGGGCTCGGTCAGTATCGATATGGAGACGCTCGCCTCGGTGGCGAGCGACTTGGCGCCGGCCATTGCTGCGGGCGTGCAGGTCGGGATCGTCGTCGGTGGTGGCAACATCTTCCGCGGCCTGAGTGATGCTGCCGAGGGGATGGCACGGCCGCTTGCGGACTCGATGGGGATGCTCGCGACGATGATCAACGCCCTGGCCTTGCAAAGCGCTTTGCAGGCCAAGGGACTTTCCGCCCGCGTGCTGAGTGCCGTGTCCATGCCGAGCGTTTGCGAGCGCTTCACGTGGGACCGAGCGGTGGCGTCGCTCGAAGCGGGCCAGGTCGTCGTCCTCGGCGGAGGGACTGGCAACCCGTACTTCACCACCGATACGGCTGCGTGCCTTCGCGCCCTCGAGATTCAAGCCGACGTCGTCATGAAGGCGACCCGCGTCGACGGGGTCTATGACCGTGATCCGTTGAAGGATCCCAACGCGGTCAAATTCGACACGCTCACCTACATGGACTGTCTTCGGCGTGATCTGCGGGTGATGGATGCAACGGCGATCAGCTTGTGCCGTGACAACCGATTGCCGATCCTGGTCTTCAACATGCTCACGCGCGGTAACATTCTCAAAGCCGTCTACGGTGCGCCGATCGGGACCGTCGTCAGCGGCGAGGGGACCGCGGACACAGCGGACACATAAGGAGGCTGACGTGCTGCAAGATGCAAAAGAACTGTCCCAGGACGCGATGGACAAAGCGATCGATCGCTTGCGTCGTGAACTTGCTCGGATCCGTGCGGGCCGTGCGAACCCCGCGTTGCTCGATGACGTCAAGGTCGATAGCTACGGCACGATGATGCCGATCAAACAGGTTGCCACCGTCAGCGTTGCCGATGCTCGATTGCTCGTGATCAAGCCGTACGATCGCAACAACATCGCGGCGATCGAGAAGGCGATCAACCAGTCCCCACTCGGACTCAACCCGAGCAACGATGGGGTCGTGGTCCGGATTCCGATTCCGCCGCTCACCGAAGAGCGCCGCAAGGATCTCGTCAAGCAGGTTCACAACGCAGGCGAAGACGCCAAGATCGCGATCCGGCAAGCCCGACGCGATGCGAATGAAATGCTCAAAGAAGGTGAGAAGTCCGGAGACATTTCCGAAGACGATCTCAAGCGAGGTCTCGACGACATTCAGAAGTTGACCGACGTCAGGGTCAAAGCCGTCGACACCGCGATGGCCGAGAAAGAAGCCGAAGTTCTTCAAGGCTAGCCCAGCGAGACCGAGCCGCATGGCCGCTTCGGCCGCGAGGTTCCGTTCTCGTAGTGCGCCCGACACAAACTTCGCAACACGGGCACGAAGCTCTCGCTCGTGCCCGTGCCCGTAAGGTGAGGGCTTGACGCTGCCCGGTGCACCGAGCGTTGCTCGACGACGCCAGCCTACGGACGCTCGTGCCCGCGAGGCGAGGGCGTGACGCTGCGTGGGCACTCGACGTTCTGGGCCTCACTGTAAGAGGTCATGTTACAGTCGCGTCCGATGCGTTTCGGCGTCGTTGTATTGGGGTTGTCCTTGACCGCGTGTGGTTCCTCGGAGCCCGCGCTCGCGTTTCCGACGGGAAACGAAGACTCGCCCGCGGACAGCCGCCCGGATGACGAGGAAGGTTCGCGGCCGGACGACGAGGACGATCGACGCACGACGGGCCCCGACGACCGCACGGACGCCGGAGGGACAACCGAAGCTCCTTCCGCGAGTGGCCCGTCGGACGGTGGGACGGAGACGAGTCCTGCGTTGACGACCACGACCGAGGGCGAGCCGAACGTGCCAGGGCCACCGCGGGTGTTGCTGTTCAGTCGCACGGCCGGCTTTCGTCATGATTCGATCCCCACGGCGGTCGCGGCCCTCCAATCGCTCGGGCTGAGCCGTGGTTGGACCGTCGAAGCCACCGAAGATCCCACGTGGTTCAGCGCACAGACCTTGGCGCGGTTCGACGTGGCCGTGTGGCTCATGACGACCGGCGACGTCCTCGATGCGAACCAGCAAGCCGCGTTCGAAGCCTTCGTTCGTGCAGGTGGCGGCTACGTTGGCGTGCATTCTGCGACGGACACCGAATACGACTGGCCGTGGTACGGGGCGCTCGTGGGTGCGTACTTCCTCGGGCATCCCCCTGGCACGCCGCGGGCCAATCTCGTGGTCGAACGAAAGGACCATCCTTCGACCGAGATGCTCCCGAGCGTCTGGACGCGGACCGACGAGTGGTACTCGTTCCAGGCCAACCCCCGAGCCAACGTCGAGGTGTTGGTTTCGATCGATGAACAGACGTATGGCGTGGCCGAATTGGCCATGGGCGATCACCCGATGGCGTGGTTCCACGAATACGAGGGTGGGCGCGCCTTCTATACGGCACTTGGGCACACGAACGAATCGTACGTGGAGCCCGAGTACCTCGCGCATATCGCAGGCGCGGTCGAATGGGCAGCTGCCACGAACTGAGCGCAGTTCATGTTCGAGTCGTTCGTCCTCCGGGCGGGCACGACCTTCTAAGGGCTATCCTCGGCCAAGAAGGGGCAGGCTGCTTCTGCTTGGCCAAACTCGACGACACATCGCGAGTCTTCGTCCGTGTTCGACAACGTTTCGCAGGACAGCAGGCTCAAACAGGCGAAGACCTCGGACAGTGTCGCCACGCAATCCGTCCCATAGCTCTCGGCGTAGCCTAAGCCTGAGCACGCGTACGCCGCGTACATCGCGATCTCCGAGGCGTCGTAACTGCCATAGGATTCGTAGGCACAAGACAGTTGGGTGGTGTACGCGGCGATGCAGTTGGCATAGAGGATCGGGTCGATAACCTCCCCGCCCGGCGTCGCTCCGGTCTCGTCTCCCTCGCTCGCATCGCCGACGCCATTGCCTTCGTCGCCTTCGCTGCCGGTTCCCGTGTCGCCCTTGGGGTCGAGGCCAAGCGTCGTCACACTGTCGCCGTCCATCGTGCCGCCGCCGTCGTCTGGGGTTGGGTCGTCCTCGTTGTTGGGATTGCACCCGGACAATCCGGCGAGTGGAAGTGCGCCCAATGAAAGCAGAAAAGAGTGAGATTTGAAGCCCATGGAGTGCCTTGTGGCCGACAGGTCTCGCGTTTGTCAAGTCGATCAATTGCGAACATAGTGGCATTCATAGCATTGGCTCCATGGCCCTCCCTTGCTGCCATTGCCGCAAGTCGGTTCGTTCGCATCAGCAACGGCGGACCGCTTGCAACGGATAACCTTCGAGGGGTACCGCTTCCGCTTGCGGCCGGAAATGTGCGAACGCATCGGCCGGGGTTTTGTTTTGTAAATGCTCGTGCCTGAGCCGCTGCAATGATGGTTTCGGCATCGAGGGTGGTGTGAAGCGTCCGCCAGAGCCACGCCTCCGCGATGCTCGCGAATCGCACAGCACGCCTGAGTCCAAAACGAGTGCCTCCCGCCCGTTCCCGTTCTGGAAGGACAGGTGAGCGTCGCCTCGGTCAGAGATCGGAGTCCGACGGATGGGCGACCCGTCGACTCGTTCAGAGATCCGAGTCCCAAGGGGAGTGACCCACACCGGCGTTTACGGATCTGAGTCCCCAAGGGGAGTGACCCACACCGGCGTTTACGGATCCGAGTCCCAAAGAGGAGTGACCCACACCGGCGTTTACGGATCTGAGTCCCCAAGGGGAGTTACCCACACCGGCGTTTACGGATCTGAGTTCCCAAAGCCGGGTCAACCCGTTTTCGTTCACGGATCTGAGTCCGGACACGACGGAGACTCGTCTTTCCTTCATTGCCGTTAGAGCCGCGACACGGCGACCGTCGCGCCTGTCAAGCCCTTCGCGAGCGGCGGGCACATGAGCACGAGCTCAGCTCAACGACAGGCTTTGCCTTTCCATGGCTCGCGCCCCCTCGCCCCCAACGATGGGTCCATGGAGCGTCGATGGCCTCTCGACGGTTTCGCAGATGTACGGAGTGTGTGTGGACCCGAGCTGGACGTCCGAGGCAAGAATACTGCCGCGCTTCTAGCTATGGACGACCAGCGCTGCACAGCCACCAAAGGCGCCATTGCCCCGCTTTGGGATCGACCTTGGTCAAGGGAACAGGGGTATCATTCGTGAACTGGCACGAATAGCGGAAGCCAGTGAAGTCCGGGTAGATTCGAGCCAGATGCATTGGCTCGATGCGGGTTTGGCCTTCGCCAGCGCCTCCAAAGGTGTCGTGTTGGCGTCGTTGCCCGACAACTTGGTTGCTCGGTCGTCGACGATCGCAACGCACGTCCCCACGGTGGCTTACTCCTCTTTCGAAAGTGGTCGCCGCGGTCTGCGGCACGATACGTAACTGCGGTTGGGCATGGTGTAACCTATGTTGAGGGGCCCGATGGCCCGGCCTGAACGTATCTCGTCATCGTCGACACCCGTGGACTATTGCGAATGACTGAATCAGCAAGGCCAAGGTCGTTGGCGACTTCGCCATGCTCTTGCCGCTCGTACGTATTCGTTCGACAACTTCGGCCTTGTACGGGTCGGAAAGTTGCCGTCGCTGTGATTTCTTGTTCGCCACCTGGTTCCTTCCATTGTCTCTGAAACCGAGTGTCCAGTAACCCGGGCAGGTTCACCCGCAGGGTGGCGAAGGATCGCGATGCGATCGACCCACCGCGGTCCCACGCTAGACCGGCGGGTCGATCTCGGCCCAGTGGAACTGCATGATGCCCGCGGTGCCGGCTTCACTATAGTAACCGTCGATCGCGAATTTGAAGTACGTCGATTCTACGGATCGCACGATGAACACGACCGGACGAGGCGTGAGGATGTGCGACATGGGGCTGTAATTGAACCAGTCGTTCAGGACGTAGTCCATCAGCAGGTTGTCTTCTTCGGGTCCGTCGACGGCATCGACCCGATATCCCTCGATGGGTGCGACCGCGACGGCCTCGAACGCCATGCCCTCGATACCGACGGCTTCGACTCCGCCTTGGCCGTTGACCCCACCATTCGTTTTGATCTCGAAGCGGCGGAATGCGATGTCCCAATCGCGAGAGTCTTCGGGAGTTGCGGGGGTCACCTGCATTCGACTCTCCAGATCGAGGTAGATCCAAGCGTCGGCATCCGTCGCGTCGACCACGGTTTTGGTTGCCCCATCTGGGAGATCCTCATGCGATAGGTTTTCGCCATACTCGCTCGAGAAGTCCTCCATGTCCCCACCTTCGAGGGCCAGGGAGAGATCGGGGGCACACGCCGAGAGGGCGAGAGCGATCCCGGTCGACGCAAGGAACGAGACGATGGACTTCATGGGGGACACTCCTAGTAGCGAACGGTGATACCACCCGAGTAGCTTCGCGGCGTGAGTGGGTTGTTGGTAGGATTTCCGGCATCGAGGATATTGTCGACACCGACGAATAACTGAACGTAGCGATATAGGGTTTGACTCAACCGAGCGTCGAGCGTCGTAAACGGGCGGAGCGTATGCTGAAGAATCGTCACGTCGTCGTCCGCGAGGGTGACAATGGTGCGTCGGCCCACGAATTGGCATCTCACGCGAAAAGTCGTGCCCCAAGCATCGCGATGGTAGCGGAGACCCGCCGTGCCCGAATGGTTGGCACGCCCCGAGAGCGGGACGTCGTTCTCGACGTCACGGGTATAGAGGTAGGTGTACGAACCATCGAGTTGGAGGGCGTCCAGGATGCGAACGACACCCGTCGTCTCGACCCCACGGGTGATGGCGCTGCCGATGTTCACGTTGCGGTACTGCTCGATGATGAGCCCGTCTTCAGGGTCGATCCGGGTCCCGTCCGGCTGAATCGCGATGAGATTTTGGAGACGGTTGTCGAATGCGTTGGCGGTGACGGCCAACCATCGCCATGGCTGAAAGTCGACCGAGACCGACGTATTCCAAGATATTTCGGGCTCGAGGAGCGGATTGGGCAAGACTTCGTAGCCCGCACCGGCGTTGAGGAAGTTGATGTAGAGCTCGCGAAAGCTGGGTGATCGATAGCCGCGTCCGAACCCCGCGCGAAACGTGCAACGGCGGTTGGGCGCGAACATCAACGAAATCCGTGGCGTCGGCGAAAAGCCAAACAGCGAATCATGATCGAGACGGACACCAGCGAGGACCACGATCCTCGGATCTCGCGTGGGCGTCCAATCATCTTGCAGGACCACCGCGTAGCGTTGCCGGTCGACGTCCGGAGGCTCGAGTCGTTGTGCCGTCAGGTACTCGAACTGCCCCTCGAGACTCGCCGTGACGACGTGCTCATCGAGGTCGAGGTCGTACTGCAGTTTGACCTCGCCCAGGTTGTCGAACGTCTCGGTGAAGGTTCGTTCGCCGATGGTCCCGGTCCGCGGCACTTGCAGGAGTTGGTCGTGGAACAGGCTGTAGTGTCCAATCAAACTCAGTCGACTTCTGCCGATGTGGAGCGTGGGTCTGAGGATGATATTGGCGGTCTCCGTCACGTTGCGCCGATCGATCACGGTGTCTTCGCCCGTATCGTCGTAGTTACCGTCCGCATCGAGGTCCTCTCTGAACCCATCGACCCGGCTCTTGTCTTGGCGAAGATAGCTGCCGAGCAGGACCAGGCGGAGTCTGCCCTTGGGCGCACCGACCGTCTGAATGGTCGAGAGGTTCCATTGGTCTACGGCTGCGCCCGTCGTTCGAGGATCCGACGGGTCGGCGTCCCAGCCCGCGGTGTTGTGCCAACCCGCGGTGACCGAACCTGCATACAGGCCCCGTGAAAGCGCGGCGTAAGCACTCGCATCATGGGTTTCGAAGCTGCCGTAGGCATAGTGCACTTCACCCTCGTAGGGCTCGGTCGGTCTTCGCGGCAAGATATTGATCGCCCCGGCGATGGCATCGGACCCATACAGCAAGGATCCCGCACCTCGGATCAACTCGATCTGCCCAATGTTTTCGGCCGGGAACCGGCTCAAGTCGATGACACCATTGACTTGACCATTGATCCGCTGACCATCGATGAGGATGACCGTGTATTCGGGACCGAGCCCTTGCAACTGAACACCGCTCCCCCCGATCCCCCGTGTCATCACCAAGCCGGGGGTTTCGGCGAGAACCTCCTCGAGGTTTTCAGCTCCGGTGTCCACGACTTCCTGGCGAGTATAGACCTGGGTTGCAACCGGGCTCTCGGACAGCAACTTCTCCGTTCGTGTACCGGTGACGACGACGATGCGCGTATCGTCGTCCTCGGACTCGGCGCTCGGGAGACGGCGTCGGGTCCCGTTGCTCGCATTGGCCTTGGATGTCGCATTGCGCCTCCGCGAGGTCGCCGGTTGCGGATTCACGTTCTGCTGCGACGAAGACGGCAACGGCGGAAGCGCGGCACCCGGCTCAGGAACTCGCTCGTCGAGCTCGGGCGGTGGTTGCGGAAGCGGGAGCGATGCTTCCGATTCGAGCGGTGGCGGTTCGAGCGGAAGGGCCGGTGGTAGCGGTTTCGCGGTTGAGGAGGGAGCCAATGGTTCGCGCGTGGGCGAGGACGTCGGCTGTTGCGGTTGCGGAGGAACGGGTTGCGGCTGTGACGGTTGCGGGGAGGGGGACGTGGGCGAGGAAGTGGGTTGCGACCTTGGAGCCTGCGACCGCGGAGCCTGCGGCTGCAGAGCCGCACTCGAGACGATCCAGGGAACCAGGACGAACCCGAACACACTCATGGCGATGTCCGCGGTATCCCAACCCGGACGCGGCGACGGCGGCGACGTGCCGTCACGACGACGACAGCTCCCACGAGCAGTCCGATGCGATCGTTGCTGCGCCCGTGCACGCGGCACCCTCCGTCATCGTCGTCGGATGCCGAGGCGCCTTCGTCCAACTCGACCCCGTCGTCACCCACATCGCACTGTTCGGCGACGACCGCCGAACCGATACACAACCGAACCTGCTTCGCGACCTCGGCAACGGCCGGATACGTCGCTGCGATCCAATACGCACCCGCTGGGATCGCGTCCTCCTCGACGATCGGCCATCGCCCCGCGCCGGTCACGGCCCACGTCGCTCGAGGATTGGCGACGACACCATCGGTGGCACCCGGAGCAAGGGCGTGGAGCGAAAACTGGAGGCCCACGACGTCTGCATTCGCGGCCAACCAAAGCGGCCCGCCCGGGTGTTCGAGTCGAAAGTAACTGGCCGCGAGCGGGAACACCCGCGTGTCGAGTTCGACCGAGGGCCCTTCCGCGGTGGCTTCGATGCCCATCAGCGCCCGCCCAAAGGCGTGGGTCTCGGCGCCGCCATAGCGCGGACCGGTCGCGAGGTTCCACCGGACGAACGTGGTCCAGGCGTCCTCGAGCGTATCGCCCTCGGCCTCGAGCAACGGACTCAACGCGAGTTCAGGACGCGGCTCGGTGCCCTGGGCTTCGATCGCGATCAACAGGCGCTCGATGATCGAGGGGTCGTGGCGCGTCGCGAGAAAGTCCCACCAAAGCGCGGTGCCGTAGGCGAACGGAGCCACGGGTCCCGACGGTGGTTGGTACAACGTGCGACCGGTGTCGGCGAGGTAGCCATCGCACTGGTTCGCGAAATCACCGAGTGAAGGATCGAAGATGCGTTCGGCCCAGACGGCGGTCCCCTCCGCGACCCAAACCGGAAGGTCTGCGTACGCCGACTGCACCCCGTGAAAGGCTTCGTGCGAGACCACCGTGCGGATCCCTTCACTCGCCGTCGGGTACGAACCCTCGAGAAAATCATTCTCGATGACGAGGAACCCAGAGCACGGAGCTCGAGCGCAGTCGTCTTGGCCGTAGTGCCCATCGCCACTTCCGCCGAAGTCGATGAGATAGACGTCGACGGCTGTGCTGCCACCGAGCGTCTCGGTCTCTTCCACGGGGAGGGCTCGAAACCCGAGTTCGTCGTAGAGGGCGAGGGCCGCGAGCAGGGTTTCACCGGCCTCGATGACGTCGTCCGGGATGCCGTCGCTGTCGTCGTCGATCGGACGGACCCGGTTGGGTCCATCGGTACTGAAGTGGATTCGAACGGCGCCCGAGGGAACGTCCCAGTTCGCGACTGTGTCCTCGGCCGCGAACGCGTAAGCGCCTCCTTCGGTCGGACGAGGTGCTGCACTCGCGGATCGAGCCGCCACGAGCCAACCCATTCCGACCAGCAGGAGCTCCGAACGGGTGTGGTGGTATCGGCGAAGGCCCCTCTGCGGTGCGCGAACCCGTGTCGACATCACGGAAGGAAGGTCCATCTCCAGAGAAATTGCGCGGGTTCCGTTCCCATCACGCCTTCCTCATTGCAGCGCGTTTGATCTTCTCCGTAGTAAGACTCGACGACGAACTTGAGGGGATCGCCTTCGGGCGGGCGGATGAGGAACGGCAAGCGCGTCGTCGCGACGCAACCCGGATAGCTCCACCAAGGGGTGAGCAGATAGCGGGGATCGCCGAGGCCGGCTCCGTCGTCGATGAGGACGCAGTCGTCCGTGTAGAAGGATTCCTCCACCAGCGTGACGTCGCTCGGAGCCTCGGTGACTTCCTCGAACGAGAACCCGTCGAGCGGGGCTCCGGTTACGGCGCCTGGGCCCCCGGTGCCGCTATTGAGCCTGACCTCGTAGCGCTTGGCCGCGATGTGCCAATCGGTCGAGTTGAGCGCCTCGAAGTCGTCGATGGCGACGGTTTGGAGTCCGGAGTCCGTGAACCGCATGTAGATCCACGGGTTCGATGCGGCATTGACGAGGCCTCCTGCCGTGGCGTCGATCGTGCTCGCGAACCCACCATCGACCGATGCGTTGGTCACGATGCCCGTGCTCGGGTCCCCTTCGACGAACCCCAAATCGAGCACCATCTTGTCCTCGCAACGGACTCGATCCGATGGAGTCGAGCCGTCGTCGGGACCCTCGGAAACGTCGTCATCCTCATCCTCATCGTTCGTGCCTGCGTCCGGATCGTTGCACGCCGGAAGGGCCGAGATCGCTGAGGACAGGAGCGCGACGGTCAACATCGCGCTACGGATGGGATCGATTCCTGGAAGGCTCCTGTTCGGACACGCCATCGTTCACTCCTTGGAGGGCTGGGGTTCCGACCTGCCGAGCGGCTCCAGTCGGCGAGTCCATCGCGGGCGTGCAGTTTGCAACGCTCTCTCCGGAGCAGTAGAAGACCAACCCGTTACACTGCGCCTTCCAGCTTATCTGACTCCACCCGACCGAGATGTCCGAAACCGTGATCTCGCGTTGGGCACATCCGATCGATCCCGAGGATGCACGGGCAAGGTCACTTGCACATCCCGTGTTCACAACGACAAGCATCGCGAACACGATGGCGACCTCGCTTCGCACTCGGCCAACCCCACCGCCAACCCCTCGGCCAACCCCACTGCCAACCATGGGTCGCGCTCGGCGGTGAGACTCTGGGCGAGAGGTGCAGCGACCGTGCTTCACGTCTCGTCTAATTGAAAACAATAATCGTTGGAAGTCAATCATAAACTCAAGTGGTCCGCCGATGTCAAGCTTTGGTGACCCATCAGTGAAATGAACGATCAGAAAAACATGGCATCCTCCGGATCCGCGAAACCTCGATCGTTGCGTCGAATCGAGGCGTCGCGATTCACCCCAGGTCGGGTTCTAGCACGACCGTGAAGGGTTCCTCGCGTCCCCGTCGTCGCGTGGTTGCGAGCACGGCGCGGAGGTCGAGACACTCGTCATCGGTGACGACGACAGTGTTCGGGGATACACGAGGAACCCCACGGCAGTGATAAACTGCGCCGATGCTGATTCGCGAACGCCTTGCGCACAAGCGACCGGTGTTCAGTTTCGAGTTCTTCCCGCCCAAGACCGATGCAGGGGAAGCGAACCTGTTTCGCAGTTTGGAGCGATTGGCCCCGCTCGAACCGGACTTCGTCTCCGTCACCGACGGAGCGGGTGGCAGTACCCGAGCGCGAACGATGGAGCTCGTGGGGCGGATCAAGCGCGAGTTCGGCATCGAGGCCATGGCACATCTGACCTGCGTGGGGTCTACCCGCGAAGATCTGATTCGGATCATCGATGGTTTGGGCGACGCGGGAGTCGAAAACATTCTCGCGCTCCGGGGTGATCCGCCGAAGGGTGAAACTGCGTTCGTCCCAGTTCCGAATGGCTTGCGTTCCGCGAGCGAACTCGTTGCCTTGGTCAAGGACCGGGGCAACTTCTCGGTCGGCGGTGCCTGTTATCCCGAGGTTCATCCCGAAGCGCCCGACGCTCCGACCGATCTCGCTTATCTCCGACAAAAGGTCGACGCGGGGGTCGATTTCCTCATCACACAGTTGTTCTTCGACAACGATCGCCTCACCCACTTTCTTCGTGAGGCTCGTGCGGTGGGCATCCAGGTTCCCGTCATCGCCGGCATCATGCCTGTGACCAACGTCTCCCAGGTCGAACGCTTCACCACCATGTGCGGCGCGACGATCCCGGCGGCATTGCATGATCGCTTGCGTGAGGGTGACGGCGATCCGCAAGACGTGTTTTGGACGGGGGTCAGCTACTCCGCCAAACAATGTGAGCAACTCCTCGCCCGCGGGATCTTTGGCGTTCACTTCTACACGCTCAACAAATCCCCCGCGACGCGGGCGATCTTCGAGATCCTCAAGCTCACGCGCAGCGGAACCGGTTGAACCGCGACGTGACGAACTCATGGGTTCGGGTCTACGAATCCCATATCGGCCAACGCACGATCGAACTCGCGCCGCAGCTGTGCTTCGGACATGCCGAGTTTAGTGGCGGCGGAATCGAGTGAGTATCGCAGGTTGCCCACGCGAATCTTGGGCGAGGGCCCGAGCGCGAGAACGCCATCGCGTGTAATGGGGCGGTCTTCGATGCCGACGTAAACATCACGGCGGGTCAACGCTGGGAAGTTCTGTAGCGCACGCTCATAGAGGTTGCGGTCGCGTTCTCCGAGTTGGTCTTTGGGGATCTGGCCGAGATCGAGAACGACGCCCGCTTCCAACGAACCATCCTCGAACACCGCCCGCGATGCCTTGACCACCCCGCCGGGGGCGCTGGACGACGCTTGGCGATGAAATTCACGCCGCTCGTGTCGTCGGGATGGCTTCTTCGATGGGCGCTCCGAGGCGACGGGCGGAGTGGTTTCGGAAGGGGAAGCCACGGGTTCGGTCCAACCTGCATCGGCGTCCGGCGGAGCCATCGAGGCGACGTCGTTGGGCACTCCGCGAGGTGGAGGTTCGGGCCGGGGCTCGAGCGTCGATTCGTGGGGAGCCGCAACGTGCGGAGCCTCCTCGGGTCGATACCAATCAGGGAGTGCCGTGACCTGGCGCCACAGATAAAACGCGATCGCAACGCCGACGAGGATCGTGACCGCGAGGATGACGCCGAGTTTGCGCAGCACGAACGCATTGTAGCGTTCGTGTCAGTGTAGCGTTCGTGTCAGTGTAGCGTTCGTGTCAGTGTAGCGTTCGCGTCAGTGTAGCGTTCGCGTCAGAACAGGTTGGGGCAGAGCTGACTCCGATTCGTCGCGAGCTCGCACGTCGCGGAAACGTTGGCGGTCGCACGCGGCCGGGTCGCGTCCGGGGGAGCGTCGACGAAATCGAATTCGAGGTTGCCGATCTTGCGGCAGTCCCTATGCATCGTTTCGGGGTCGCTCCGCGGGATGAAGCACTTCGTGGCACCGTTGGGCAACTCTCCGTCGTCGCATTGGGGCACGTTGCGTTCCTCGGTCATTCCGTCTTCATAGACGATCTCCTCCGTGAGGATGCAGGACGGATCGAGTCCTGGCGCGACGAAGTCCGTGTCGGCGACGCAGCCGGCCATGCAGGCCGGTTTGATCTGGCCCACGATCTGCTCGACGATGTCATCCATCGCCGGAGCGAAGTCGTCGTTGCAGACCGAGAAGAGGTTGTTTTTGCCCTCGACCGTGAACTCCTCGGCAAATGCACGCAAGCGGCTCGGAGGGACGGCCGTCGCCACGCCGGAGATGCATCCTGGGGCAATACCGAAGTCCGCCCGAAATGCCGCGTCGTCCTCGGTCCCATCGGGGACGGTGTCATAAGGGATCGGGCCACCGGCATAATCCAAGGGCACGCCGGAGATCGCCGCAACGATGACCTCCTGGTCGTTTCGCAGCGCTTTCTTGCGATCCTCGAGCTCTTGAACGAGGTCGATGTAGCGCGAGAGTGGGCGCAACACGGCCTGCTCGTCGGCGACGTCGTCGGCGACTTCTCGTCCATCGACTCCCAAGTTGACGAGCTCGCAGGTCCCATCGTCCTTGCATCTCGTGCCCGCGTTCCAGCAAATGGCGGACGTCGGGTCGGTGGCACCGGGAGGCCAGAAGGTGTGATCACCATTGCGATCGAGCGGCGAGGGGAAGGCGTCGTTCAACGAGCAGTCGTCTTCGTCGGTCACGAACACGATCGCGAGGATCGCCCCGTCGCGAATGAAGCCATATTCGTCTTGTTCGGCAGTGTTGGCGCGGGTCAGCGCCAGCAACATGGTCTCGAGGTGCGCTTCGGTGCCACACCCGACGATCCCTTGGGGTCCGAAGCATTGCAGGGCTTGCGCCGGGGAGACGCCACTCGGCAGGTTCGTGAATCCATCGCCTCGCTCGAGCCACGGGTGTGGTGTCGGTTCGAGCGTGCGCGACGTCGTGGTGGGCAGCACCGCCAGATCCGCGAGGTCGGACGGACACGGAGTCGAGCAGGCCGCCGTCTGATCGACCGGAGCTTCGTTGGGACCGTTCTGATAGCCGAATTCGTCGAGGCGCGACTGACAGCTCGACAACACGAAGTTTCCCTTCTCCGAATCGGTTGTCTCGCAGCCATATCCACCATTGTCGGTGGTGGTGACGGCGATGCGATAATTCGCCGAGACCTCCGGCCGATCGAGCTCGGACAGGAAGCGAGGAAAGTTTTGCGACAGATTGAGCTGCTCTTCGCCCATCGATCGCGAGTTGTCGATGACGAATAGAATGTCGACATCGCGGTTGATGCTGAGTTGCACCTTGCCGCTCTGTTCTTGGGTCGACTCGAGCTCGACCGATTTGAGTGGATGTTCCTGACATCCTGTAAGGCTCTGGAACCACGCAGCCATGCAGAGCACGGTCGCAAGACGCACCGCAGTTTCGTTTCCCACCATGTTCTCGACCCCTCGTCTCGTAGAAGGCGAGCAAGCCTCACGCGCCCAAGGTGGCGGTGAATGGGCCTGCTCGATCGAGTGAAGAGCAAGAACCGGGCCGTGCAAAGAGGCACGCGATCGAGGGAATGATCGCGATGAAGCGATGTGGCTTCGTCAACCGTGTTGGCTGCTCCACTCGATGGCTGCCAACTCGTCTTGCGGCAAGCCGGCCTTCGCAAACCGAACGCTCACCGACGGGCTCGAACCGGCTGCGTCCGCGGGGTGTGCACGAAGGCGTCGTCGGGGAGTGGTAGGCTGCGGGAGCCGTGGCGGATCTCGACGCGTCGATACCTTGGGTTCGCGAACGAGGCCCGGTGTTGGTCGTGCTTTCCGATGCCGACGCGCTCACGGACCCGGGTCGAGCCGTGTTCGGACGGGCACCCCGCGATCGACTGATCGATGTCGCTCGCGCGGCGGGATTTTCCGGATTCGTTCTGGCTCCTGGAACGCTTCCGCACACTTCCGAGGCCCCTTTTCCTCCAACGGGGCGTGAGGACGAGCTCGCCGAGATCGAGGCCATCGGTCACATCGCGCTCGTCGTCTACGAGGGGGTTTATCTCCGCCGGGAGATCCTCGAGCTCATGGTGGAGCATCCGCTCGATGCCGATGAGCAGTACAGCTTGTACGATTCTTGCGGGCGGCCGGCCGCATGGTTCACGGGTTGCCTGGCCGCGGTTCCTTGGCAGTTGCCGGTCGGCGAGGAACTGCCGTGGCCGGAACCGCATGGTCCCGATGATATCGCGCGCATCGTCTACCCCGAAGACGAACGAAGATGTGAAGCGCTCATCCTCCGTGATGCCGAGGGCGTCCGCGGCCGCGCGTCGTGGTGGCAAGAGACGGTCGATGCTCACGCCCTGCGATGGATGACTCGGCTCCGCCGACCGCCGGCGCAGCTCGAATGGATCGCGCTCTTGCTCGCGCTCTCGTCGTTACCCCTCGCCTGGGTTGGGACACCCCTCACGACGTGGTTGGCGGCGAGCGGTTTTCTCGTCGGCGGTTATTGGGGAAGTTTGCTCTCGCGTATTCGCGCGTTGCGAAACCACGCAGCGAAGGAAGCGCCTGACGAGCATCGCCTCGAAGGTGCGATCCGACCGATGGGGCAGGCGGCGTTCATGATCGGACTGACCTACGCGATCGTTGCTCAGACGGAGCGTTCCAACGTTTCGTCCGTGGTGTTGCTCGCTGCCGGGACCGGATCTGCGCTGCTCAGTTTGGTACGCGCGCGAGCCGTATTGCGCGGCCGTGCGACGGACCGGTTGTCACTTCCGAACGCGGAGGAAGTCGCGCGGCGTCTCGCGATTCCATGGCTTGCGGGTGTCCATGGGGCGCCACTCGTTGAACTTCTCGCGTGGTGTTCCGCACTTTTTGGTCACCCCGAAGTCCCTTGGTCCGTTTTGGTGGCGGCCACCGTCGCGCGGCTGTGGGGCTGGTTCTCTGGCCCTGAGGACCTGTTTCCTCGATGGATGTCCACGTCCTATGGCGACGGGAAGGTTTCTACGTCTCATGGCGACTGGAGGGGGTCCATGCCGGAGTCGCCGAGTCGTGGAGCGACCCAACCCGGTTCGTGACTCGCGATGTTCGCCTTGCCTTCATTCATACGGCGCCGAGTGGAGCGCCTCGATGTTGCGCAAGCATTCATGATCGTTGTTAATTCGGAAGGTCTCGAACGAGCCCGCTCGTTTGACCGGTCAGAAGCCCGATGCTACGTTCCGACGGCTGCCGAACTCGCAGAATTCGGCCTTCAAGGAGCCCATGGCCCGCAAAATTCCGTTGCTCCCTCTCCGTGAGTTGATCGTCTTTCCCCACGAGGTCGTGCCTCTTTTCGTCGGACGGGAAAAATCGATCAACGCCCTCGAAGAGGCGATGGCCGATGATCGCCACATCCTGTTGTGCGCCCAGAAAAAGGCGAAGGTCAACGACCCGAAGCCAGAAGGCATCCATGCCTATGGGACGATTGGGACCATCATTCAGCTCCTGCGACTTCCCGATGGGACGGTCAAGGTCCTCGTGGAGGGAAAGACCCGAGCTCGCATCGAGGAATATCTCGATACGAATCGTTTCTTCCAAGTCGAAGCGGAACCGATCGAGTCGCCCAAGATCAACCCGGAAGACGATCCCGAGCTCGCCGCGCTGATGCGCTCGGTGCAGACCACCTTCGAAAACTACGTCAAGCTCAACAAGCGCGTGCCGCCGGAACTCGCGGTCAACGTCCAGAACATCGACAACCCATCGCGCTTGGCCGACACGATCTCGGCGCACGTGAACTTCAAGCTCTCGGCGAAGCAGGAACTGCTCGAGACCGAATCCGTGCGCGCGCGGCTCGAGAAGCTCTACGAGCTGATGCAGAGCGAGATCGAAATTCTCCAGGTCGAAAAGAAGATCCGCACGCGGGTCAAGAAGCAGATGGAGAAGAACCAGAAGGAGTACTACCTCAACGAGCAGATGCAGGCGATCCAGAAGGAGCTCGGATCGCAGGACGAGTTCAAGAACGAGCTACAAGAACTCGAAGACCGCATTCGTCGCAAGAAGATGACCAAAGAGGCATCCGAACGCCTCAAGAAGGAGCTCCGCAAGCTCAAGATGATGAGCCCGATGAGTGCCGAGGCGACGGTGGTCCGCAACTACATCGACACGGTGCTCGCGCTCCCGTGGATCGATCGCACCGAAGACAAGCTCGACGTCGAAGAAGCGGAAGAGATCCTCGAGGAAGACCACTATGGGCTCGAAAAGCCCAAGCAGCGGATCATCGAGTACCTCGCGGTGCAGAAGCTCGTAAAGAAGATCCGAGGCCCGATTCTTTGCCTGGTGGGACCGCCCGGCGTGGGCAAAACGTCGCTGGCCAAGTCCGTGGCGAGGGCAACGGGGCGTAAGTTCATTCGGGTTTCGCTCGGTGGCGTACGTGACGAAGCCGAGATCCGCGGCCATCGACGCACCTATATCGGCGCCATGCCGGGCAAGATCCTGCAAGGGATCCGCAAGGCTGCATCGGCGAATCCGGTCTTCCTCCTCGACGAGATCGACAAGATGTCGATGGATTTTCGCGGCGACCCTTCCGCGGCGATGCTCGAGGTGCTCGATCCCGAACAAAACCAGGCGTTCGTCGACCACTTCTTGGATCTCGACTACGACCTGTCCGAGGTCCTGTTCATCTGCACGGCGAACTCGCTCCACACGATCCCGATTCCGCTGCGCGATCGCATGGAGATCATCGAGCTGTCCGGGTACACGGACGAAGACAAGCTCAAGATCGCCCGACAATATCTGGTGCCCAAACAGACCGAGCTCAACGGCCTCGAAGGGGTCGACATCAGCATGAGCGACGCCGCGCTCAAAGAGCTCATCCATCACTACACGAAGGAAGCCGGCGTGCGTTCGCTCGAACGCGAAGTCGCGAGCGTTCTCCGCAAGCTGGCGCGCGAACACGTCAAGGACGCCCGCAAGAAGCGAAGCTTCCGCGTGGACTCCAAGCTCGTGCAGAAGCTCCTCGGGCCACGCAAATTCCGGTTCAATCGCGCCGAAGACAACGACATGATCGGGATGGCCAACGGTCTGGCTTACACGACGCTCGGGGGAGACCTCTTGCCCGTGGAGACCACGATCACGTCGGGCAAAGGGAAGGTGACCTTGACCGGCCATCTAGGGGACGTGATCAAAGAATCGGCCACCGCTGCGGTCACGTACGTTCGTGCGCGCTCCCTCGCGTTCGGCCTCGACCCCGACTTCTACGAACACGTGGATTTCCACGTGCACTTCCCCGAAGGCGCAGTGCCAAAAGACGGCCCGTCCGCCGGCATCACCATCGTGACGTGTCTCGTTTCGGCACTGCTGAAGGTCCCCGTTCGCAAGGACGTGGCCATGACGGGCGAGATCAACCTGCGCGGCAAGGTGCTACCGATTGGCGGTCTGAAAGAAAAAGTGCTGGCCGCCTACCGAGCGGACATCAAGACCGTCATCTGTCCCAAGGACAACGAGAAAGACCTCCACGACATCCCAAAGAACGTGGTGCGAGCTCTCGAGTTCAAGTTCGCGGAGTCGATCGACGAAGTGTTGCGCTGGGCGTTCGTTGAACTTCCCGAGCAGCATCCCAATCAAGCCCTCCGAGCTTTCCTCGGTGGCCAGGATCCGAGCCGGGCCGACGACTGGGCCGCAGCTCGTGATTGGATCCGCGAACGGGATCGTAACGAGCGGGCGGCCCGTGAGAGCGAGCACGGACCTCACTAGCCTTCAAGGGGCCTTTCACAAAGGCCCCACGCGGCAGCTGGCAAGCTGCCGTCGCCCACCCAAAACGGTGCCTAGCGCAAGAGGTCTCAGCCAGGAGTGACGGTTTGCTCGGTCGTCGTTTGTTGTTGTTCACGGGCAAGGGAGGGGTGGGCAAAACCACGATGGTCGCATCCGTGGCCATGCATGCGGCGAGCCTCGGCCTGCGGCCGCTCATCGTGGAAATGGGTCACCGCGCTTCGATGCGGAGTGTGTTCGGCACGGACGACATCGGCTTCGAGCCGCGCGAGGTCGTCCGTGGGGTCCATGCGATGACCATGGATACCGACCGCGCGCTCGTCGATTACATGATGCAGCACGTTCGTTCGCGCCGCTTGGCGCGAGGGATCGTGAACAATCAAGTGCTCGAACGTTTGTTCAAAGCGATGCCCGCGGTCGGTGAGATCGCGACGCTCAACAAGCTGCGACAGCTCGAGGCCGAAACGACCGGCGGCCAGACCCGTCGGTGGGCACCGATCTTGGTCGATCTGGACGCGACCGGCCACGCGCTCATGTTCTTGGAGTTGCGCCGCACCGTCGAGCACCTCATGGGGGCGGGCCCGATGCGCCACCTCATTGAGAGCACCGCCGAAATGATCGCGGATCCCAAGGTGAGTCAACTGAGCTTGGTCACGACTCCCGATGAGCTGCCGGTGACGGAGACGATCGCTCTGCATGGTCGGCTCGCCTCGGGGCGAACGGTGGCGTTTGGACCCATTCTGGTCAATCGTGTGCCCACGAGCGGGCTCATGCCCGACGCGGTGGCCGACTTCGATGCGTTGGAAGAAGCAGCTCGATCGGCCGGCGACGATGAAGTGTTGGCTGACGTTGCCTTCGGGAGGTTGGCGCTCGTCCGGCAAGCGCGAGCTCGGCATCAGATCGATCGACTCCGCACGGCGATCGACCTGCCCGTGGTCGAACTCCCCGAACTACCTCCGGATCGACTCGGACGCACCGAACTCGGGCGCTTGGGGGCAGGGGTGATGGGCGCAACCTTCGGGGGTGGCGCGTGAATTCGTCGCAGGGGCTTGGTTCGCTCATCGCAACGAAGTCGCTCATCGTCTGTGTCGGCCCGGGTGGGGTCGGCAAGACGACGATCGCGGCTGCCGTCGCCCTCGCAGGGGCGAAGCTCGGACGCCGCACGGTCGTCTTGACCGTCGATCCCGCGCGACGCTTGGCCGATGCGCTCGGGTTGCCCGGGCTCGACGACGAGATCCGATCGGTCCCCCTCGGCAAGGTCGTCGGGGAACGAGGTGGTCTCCTCGACGCGGCGATGGTGGACACGGCGCAGAGCTATGCGTCGCTCATTCGTCGGATCGCACCGGACGAGGGCACGCGAGAACGGATCGTCAACAATCGAGTCTATCAAGCGGTTACGCGCTCGATGGCGCGTTCGCATGCATATATCGCGATGGAGCGCCTGTACGATGCGATGGAACTCCGCGACTACGAACTCGTCGTCTTGGACACGCCGCCGGCCCGCAACGCGCTCGACATCCTCGACGCCCCCGAACAGCTGGCGCGGTTCCTCGACACGCGATTCGTCGAGTGGTTCTTGCCGGGAGATGGGCCCAAAGGGCTGCGCGATCGATTGCTCGCGACCGGCGGGCGGGTTGCCAAATCGATGCTCGCCCTCATCACGGGGCAAAAGCTCTTGGACGAGATCGTGGAATTCCTCGACGCGTTCGCGACCTTGCGCGAGGGGTTCTTGGTTCGGGCCGCTCGCACGGCGGAGATCCTCCGAGCGCCCACGACGAGCTATACGCTCGTGAGCTCCGCGAGTCCGGCGAGTGCGGACGATGCCGCATGGCTGTTGCACGATCTCGAACGGCGCACTGTGCCGATCGCGGCTGTCGTGTTCAACCAGAGCTACGTTCCCCTCGACCCCCGTCGTCCCGAACGACGAGGCACTCCGCCAGCCGTCGAACTTTCCACGGAGCAATCGGCTCGGCTCCGGCGCGGGTCGGCTGCCGCGTCTCAGACCCTCGACGTGCTTCGACGTCTGCGCCGAGAGGCCGCGGACCACAACGCGCGGCTTCAACGGATTGTCGAAGGGATGGCCGCGGAGTTGCCCGAGGGCTGCGCAAGGATTCAAGCGCCCCGGTTCGACGATGAGATCCGCGATCTACCCGGTCTCCTCCGGTTGGCGAACTTGCTCATCGGAGAGTAACGCCCCTCCCAGCATGGAGGTCGGAAACGCTGCGGCCGATTCGGGGGTCGACCGGAGCCATGGGACGAGGATGCCCACCGAAACCGCCAACGCGACGACGGCCGTGAGCATGATGTGCTTCGCCACCCCCCCTCGTTCGAGCTCCTGGGTGAGGTGGACGACGAGTTCCACATTGGAATCCAGTTCGGACGTCGTCCGCGGATACGTCGGACCCAGCACCGAGGACGGAGAGCTCGAGGCGTTGGGGTTCGAGGCGTCGGGATTCGAGGCGTTGGAGGTCGACAGGACCGTCGAGGCGTTGGGGTTCGAGACGTTGGGGTTCGAGACGTTGGAGCTCGCGCACGGTGGTGCGGAGAGACTCGCTCGAGTGCTGCGCGGGGCGTGGTAGTGCTTGGGTTGTCGGAGTGGACGAGCGACAGGAGCCAAGGTCGAGACCGTCACGGGGGGCAACGGTGTGATGACGACACGATCCGGCGCGGCGGGAAGCTTCCACGGCGAGGCCAGCCGGGGTCTCATGGTTTCGTGCGAGGTCTGGAATCGCTGGAACTCCTCGAAGCGGAGTCGGCTCTTCCGAGAGATCGGCGGCAGCGTGAACAACCTCGGATCCAACACGTCGGCCATCGCTTCACGGAGTTCACGCGCCGACACCGTGGTGTCGAACAGATGTTGCAGGGTGCTTGGAATGTCGTGCCCGTTGGACAACGCGAACGCTGCATCGCGACGCTCCAGGTGCTTGCTCGTGAGCATGAACGCAAAGAGCGAGCGCAGTGCGGGTCCTTCGCCGCTCGTCCCTCCGAGCGGGTTCATCCCGAGATTCGTCACCTTGACGAAGTTCGTCACACCGTCGTGCTCGGTCAGCATGACGTCGGAGGCACACAAAGGTTCGAGCGCGACCTCCTGTTCGTCGGCAGCGGCCACCGCCCCAAGTAGCTGCATCGCGAGCGGGACGAAGTCTTCGAGTTTGAGCGGAGCGCGACGTCGAAGGTAGCTGGCTAGGCTCTCGCCACGGATCCGTTCGAAGACCGCGAAATGGTAGTCCTCGAGCCAACCCCAATCCTCGAGCGGCGTCAGGTTGGGATGGGCGAGCTCGGACAGCTTGCGAGCTCGTCGATCGAACTCGGCATGGACACTGAGATTGGACGTCTGCTCAGAGGACGACCAAGGCGTAAAGACGATTTCGCGTTTTTCACGTAGATCACGGCCAAAGTAACAGAGCCGCGACGAGGTGCCCGCGAATGGGGGTCCGAGCAGATAGCGATCGACGACCAAGCGCCCGGCGAAGGGGTCTTCGCGACGTTTGCCAGGGGCCGCGCGATGGACTCGGGGGGCGGAGAGCGATGGTGGGGACATGGTCCAGGCTCCATGAACACGGACCCTCGGCCGGTCGATTTGGTTTCCTCTCTACGCAACGTCGCGCGAAAGTGAACTGAATCCATCGGACGGGTTTGCGAGGTGGAGAACGACAACTCACACTCCTCCAGAGAGACCTGTTCGATGGATCACGTCGCCCGCGCCAAGATCGAAGCGCTCTTGCTCGAAATTCGAAGCTGGCGCGGCCATACGCCAAGCAGCGCGGAGGATATCGCTCGTCGCCATCAGCTCGATCCATTGCTCGTCGTCCGGGTGGCGGAGGCCGAGGGGATCTGTCTCCCATATCCCGGTTCGGCCGGCAGCGACGAGCTCGTCGACCCCAATCAGTCGACCCTCGTTCTCCATCGCGCGGAGGTCTTGGACGAATTTTAACTCATTCCGCGAACGTGCAGTGTATTTGCTGTATCTTCCGCGGCGTGATCCGCACGGCAACGACCTTGGCGGTCGTGCTCGGGTTCGGTCACGATCCTCACGAACGCACCTACGAAGGGCCTCTCGAAGTCTCCGATGCACGGGTGACGACGGGCGAACCCGCTCGGGCTGCAGAGACGGAGGAACCCAGGATCCCGAGCTATCGGACGGGAACCGAGAGCGACGGCCCTCCCCATCAATGGGTCTATCGTAGCCTCCTGGCGGCGCGTGTGAACCCGCTCGGGGCGGCGTGGGACGTGATCACGGGGTATCGATTCGGCTTTCGCTTCAAACCTGGAAAGCTCTTCAACGATGCCCATCTAGGGCTCAAGGTTCAGGTCACGGCGGCGCCTGGATTCGTTCGCGGTGGCCCTCGGATCGAGTTTGCTCCGCTCGCAGTGTTCAAGCTGACTGCGGCGTACCACTATGTCCGTTATCGGGGACTCACCGGACGACTGGTTGCATATCCCACTCCGACGGCCGAATTCGACGATTCCTCGCGGCGCGAGATCGTCCGCGATGTCGGTGGGTTGGCGGCGAGTGGGCACTACCTATTGCTCGGGGGGTTGCTTCAGGCCCGCATCAAGGGGTTCGCGGTGCGGAACGAGGTCCAGGCCTACTACGCGGCGCTCGACCTCGATGACGAGCAACGCGTCTACTACGAGCAGATCAGCGACGTGATGCAGCCCAACCGGTGGTGGTCACTCGTCAATGATCTCGACGCTTTGTACCTGTTTCGTTCCGGCCTCACGCTGGCGTTGCGGTACACTGTTGCGCACCCGTTCTATACCGAAGAACACTTTCGCTTGGGCGAGGGGCAGGTGCAGCCAAACGGCCCGACGCACCGGCTCGGGCCTGGGTTGATCTATACGCTCTACGATCAAAAGGAACGACGGTTCAATCGTCCGACCGTGGCCCTCCTCGTCCAGTGGTGGGTACGTCACCGTTATCGCACGGGCGCGGACGTTCATCCTGCGATACCCTGCGCCGTCCTCGCGGTTTGGTTCGAGGGCACGCTCTTGCCCGATCCCCGTCCACTCAGGAAACGGCATGGTTCAAACAAACGAATGGAAACGATGTAACGGCTGCAAACGGCTGATCCCCTATTCCGCGACACACTACGTTTGCAGCGTGTCGACCTGCACCCGAAAACGAACCGGTTTCGTGTTTTGTTCGGTCGAGTGCTGGGAGACGCACGTGCCTATGATGCGGCATCGCGAAGCGTGGGCGGTCGAGGAGACCGCACCAAGTGAAGAGGAATGGGCCCGGATCCTCGCTGGCGATGCCGAACCTGCCGCTTCGGTCGAACGAGCCACGTCCGACAAAGGTGCGTCGGACCGGCCCGCAGCGTCGCGTCGGCGAGTGGTGACGACGAAGGCCGAGGAAGTTCCGCCCGGAGCACCGGAGGACGTTCTCGTCATCGCGTCTCGCCTCAAACACTACATTCGAACGGTGCATGGGCTCAGCACCTCGGACGCCGTGCTCGACCTGTTGTCGGGTCACTTGCGGCGACTGTGCAATCGGGCGGCCGAACAAGCGAAACAAGCCGAGCGCAAGACGGTACTGGATCGCGATTTCGATTTCTTGCGTTGAATCGGTCAAGTTTCAAGGGGCGTCGTCGTCATCGCCATCGAGGTCGACGTGGATCCACCACCAATCGATCCCTTGTCGTCCGTCACGGAGGACGTAATAGAGGGTCGCGCGGTCAGGTGTATCGTCGCCCGTTCCGATCGGGTCCTGGGGGCCGGGTATCATCGTCCAAGTATTGATGCTCCGTGGATCGTTGCTCGTCGAGCCGAGCAACGTGCCCCAGGTTCGGAACCATCGTCCCGAGAAGGCTTCGTCGACGGGGTCGTAGGCCGTCATGTCGCGTGGGATCCAATACTGCTGTTGGTCAGTTTCCGGGACGATCGTTTCGATCTCGAGAACCTGACCCGGCTCAACGACGATGACCTCGCCGCGTGTCACTGTTTCGCGAAATTCGGTTTGCTCCCTCGTCATGTCGGCGTCGCGGATCCCAACGCTGAACGAACTGATCGCGGGATGTCGGTCGGCCTCGGCCGCCATGGGCGGGGCACCGAGTCCTGGGATTCCCGCGGCTACGGCGAGGTCATAGAGCGCGCTGTCGGGGCCGATCGCGATCCGCTGATTGAGGATGAGACATTCGCTCGAAAGTTCGTCGCTTTCGCCGAAAAACTGCGCCACACATTGCTCCGTCAGGCCTTCGGCGCTGGCCTCGTTGGGCACGTGTCCAATCATCGTGAGCTCCAGATCGCCACCGAACAGGAACGTTTCGTCGGCGGGGATCGTGTACTCCGGCTCGCCGGGCAACCCTTCGGTCAGGCGGCAGGGGCTCTCCGCGCGTGCGGTCAGGATGGTGTCGAGACCCATCGTGGGATCGAGCACCGGGCAGTCGGGGATCGCATTCGGATCGAGTGGCAGGCGGTTCGAGAGGCACGCCCCGAGGCCTTCTTGGGGCTGTAAATTGCACGCGAACCAGATGGGTTCGATCATGCCGTCGACGTCTTCGGACGTGAGCGGAGCTTCGGTGTCGACGAACCACGGCTGGATGCGGACGCGGTCGAGCGGCAACGCTTCGACGCACACTCGCGTGCCGTCGGTCACCAATGCCTGAGTGCACTGACGAACGCTGTCATCGAGGACTTGGATGACCTCGACCCGAACGCCGAGTGGACGAACCGAAATGATCCGATCCTCGAGTGGAAGCCCTTCACCGCAGGCAAAGGCACCCAAGACGAAGAGCCAGATCTGCCTCGACCGTTCCATGGCTCCGGAATCAGAACTCGAGCTTGCCGCCGATGGACGGGATGAGGGGAAGACCCGCGATCGGCTGCCTCGTGCTGAAGTCATAGGCCGGGTTCCAGAACTCGACGTTCTGCGCATTGTAAACATTCTGGATGTCCAGATATAGCCGCCAGCTCACGCGTCGATAAATCCAAGCTTTGTCGACGCGAATGTCGAGCTGGTGGAAGACGGGGAGTCGGTCGGAGTTCCGTGCCCCGTTGATCGGAATGTATGCACCGGACGATGCGTCGTACTTGCCCGTGACGACCGGGGTACTCGGATTGCCCGAGACCAGCCGGAAACGGAGTCCGATCTGCCAATTCCGAGGCAGCTTGTAGACCCCGACCAAAGTCAGGATGTGGGGTTGATCGAAATCGAACCGTTGCCAACCATGTTCGGTCGATCGCGCTTCGCTCCGCGACAGTGTGTACGCCAACCAAGCGAAGACGTTGGAGGTCAGTTCTTTGCGCAAGAACACCTCGAGGCCGTAGATACGGCGCGTCTCCGTGTTCGCATAGTTTTCGGGTCCGAACTTGCCATCGTCGCGAAGGATCGTTTCAAACGATTGTGTGATCGAATTCCACACGTGATTGTAAAACGCGGTCGCGTCGAGCCGAATTCCATAGTCGAACTGGTGCTGGAATCCGAGGCTGTTCTGAAACGAGTACTCGGGACCGAGGCGCGGATTTCCGTAGACATCGGTCAACTCAGCGCCTTCGCCGTCCTGCGTGTGCAAACCGGTTCCGCCTTTGAGGGTCGATCGATCGCCCAACGCCCATGCAAATCGGACCCGGGGCTCGAACGTCGGGACGGGCCGCGGAAAGGTGTAGAGGGTGACCCGAGCGCCGGGGTACAACGTGAACTTGTCGGTGATGCCGACCGCCACCGTCGTATACAAAGCCGGAGTCGCGGCAAAGAACCTCAGGTTCGTCGCCAAACGCTGCGCCGTTCCGCCCTGATCCCCCGGTCCAGGAAGCGGCGGTGCGCTGACCTCGATGTCGAACCACCCGGTTTGCGTTTCGGTACCCACCGCCAGTTCCGTGCGCCGCGACAGTCGTCGACTGACCTCGGCGCGCAGGTTGGCGTTGTCGCTCGTCACCCCGATCCGGAACAGCTCACCGAATCCGATCGTGAAGAAATCGCGCCGATAGGACGGGATGATGAGGAAGCTCCACGGGCCCTTTTGTTTGGTGTACGCGAGGTCGGCGCGGTGGAAATAGGTCGCGGTTTCGAATTGATCGCGCTCGTTGGTATCGACGTCATTGGGTGAGGCGAACACCAGCACGGTCTTGTCGTCGGAACCGAAGGCTCGGATCGAGAGCGTGCCGCCTCCGACGGGATAGTCGAACAAGGCTTGATAGTCGTAATACCGTGGCGCGATGGTCGGGTTGACGCCCGCATCATCCGGGACGAAGACAGGCAAGAGCGCGTCGAGATAGCTGCGACGACCCGAGAGCGCGAACGATCCCTTGCCGACGGGGCCTTCGAACAACACGCCTGCGTCGAACACGTCCGCATCGATCGAGCCGTGAAAACCGTCACGGCGACCGGCGCGAGGCGTGACGTCGATGATGCCCCCGATGGCATCGCCGTAGCGAGTGTCGAAGTTGCCCGGGATGAAGTCGATCTTCTCCAGGATGTCCGAGTTGAAGACGGACGTCAGCGCGCCGAAATGGAAGAGCTGAGGGATGCGGTGGCCGCCGAGGTACGTTGCCGAATCGTTCGGCCCCGTGCCACGGATGACGAGCGCTCCTGCACCAAACGGTGACCTCGCGACCCCAGGGAAGTTCTGGAGGGCCTTGAGTGCATCGCCCTGCGTTCCGGGAATGGCATTGATCTCTTCGACGGTGATCGTACGGCGGGCAACTTCTTCGCGCTCGACTTCGGTTCGCACGACGGTGCGATACGGATTCGTCGGTAGCCGTTGCGGATAGTATTTCACGGTCACGACCTGCCCACCGGCCAACGCCTCGATGAACTCGAGGCGCTCGAACCCGGGGGCGATCACGACGACTTGCACCTTGCCGTCCGGAATTCCCCGGATGGTGAACGACCCGTCTTCGCGGGTGGACGTGTTGGCCTCCCAAGCCGGTCCCGCGGTTTCGCGGTAGTCGGTCTTGCGCACGTGTCCGGGTCGAGCGTCGTCCGGCGCCGGTACGACGACGATCGTCGCTCCGGCGATCGGGGTCCGCTGGCCGGCGACGAGGATGCGCCCTTCGATCCTCACGGGGCCCGAGGCCTCGAGGGATGGCGGGGCCGCGGACGTCGATGGCACGTTCGTGTCGTCCTCGGTCGGAGGCGGCACTGGAGGGGGCGTCGGAGGTTCTGGCGGAGGCGGAGGCTCGAACGAAATCGCGATGCGATCGATCACCTCGACCGGCTGTCCGCCGAAGAGTGCCGGTCGATAGCGAAGTTTCGCGACCGCGGCGAGGGCGATCGCGTCGAGCTGCGGATCGAGTCCCGCCTCGATGAAAAGGTCTTTCGGCTGTCCGTCCACGCCGAGCGTGAACCGCACGAGGATCGTGCCGCGCGGGGCGTCGGCTCGTTGCGCGAGGTCAGTGGGATACTCCACCACCACCTCGTTGAGTCGCTCGGGACGGACCAGATCTGGCGGGGCGGTCGGCGGTGCTGCCGGGGCCGCCTCGGGAGCCGCCAAGGCCAACGGCAGCTCGAGCGCTCCGCTGAAGAGGAGAGCGAGGATGACCGTGCGAACCCTCGGCAAGGAAGAACGACTCCTCACGAGCGTCGGGACTATGGAACAAGAATGGCCCTCGTGTCACCCGACCCGTCGAATCGATCTTCAATCGGCGGGCGACTCCGCGGCCAAACGAGCGCACGCCTCTTCTTGCTGGCTGACTTCACCTTCGGCGGTCGCGAGATCCCGGCGAGCGTCGAGCAGGGTTTGCCGAGCTCGCTCGGCTGCCTCTGCCGATGCGGCCACGCGTCCAGCCGCCGAAACGGCCTCTTGCTGGGCCCGCACTGCCAGCGATCGGGCTCGTTCAGCGTCTTGCTCTAGCATACGCGTTTGTTCGTCAGCCGACTCGACGGCCGACGTCGCGAGCTCCACCGCTCGCGCGGCCGCGGTGGCTCGACCTCGCAAGGCGACGAGGTCTCTCCTCGCCCGGACCCAATCACCAGAGGGGCGTGAAGCCCCGTCGGGGTCCGTTGCGTCGGAGTCGGTGGGGGCCTGGTTCGAAGGCACGGCCCAAACGTCGAAACTGGGCGGATCGAGGTCTTCGGCCAGGCGACCCGGTTCGGGATCACTCTGCGAACGAGCGGAGCAGGCTTCGAGGGTGGTCTGGATGCGTCGCTCCAAGCCTTTCGTGGTCGCTTTGCCAGCCGTGGCGAGGATCGACGCGACCGCCTCGAGCAACCCATGGAGATGTTGACGTCGCGAACGCTCGCGCTGTTTGAGTTCAGCGGTAGGGGCGAGCGGTTCGCGACGGATCCGACCACCGACCTCGAGCAGGGCCACGAACCGGTCCCGCTCGTGCCACCATAACTGATTGACGACCCACGCCGACAGCGGAGGCTTTCGCAAAGTGCGAACTCGCTCCGCATCCACGGTTTGGCCTTGTTGTTTGAGCTGCTGCGCCAGGCGGTTGCGCGCGGGAGTGAAATCGTCGAGCGGAAGCTGGTAAAGCCCATCGATCGCGGTTTCGAGCTCGGCCGGCGGAGTGGACACGGTCCTTGTGTGCCATAGGAGAACGTCCAGGTCACGGATGACCCGCGATGCTAAGGTCCGCGATCATGAATGCCGACGGCGCTCCACCGGTTCGAACCTTCCGCCGAGCATCGCTTGCGCCTTGGCTTGCCGGGTTTGGGCTCCTGTGCGGATGCCACACCGCGTCGCAAGCACCGATCCAGGAGCCAGAACCCGGCCTTGCGGTGGCGACCGTCGAGCCACCGCCCGGCGTGTTCCGTCCGGTCGCCACCGGCGATCTCGATGCGATCCGTGAACGGGGCCGCATGCTCTACGAAATGCGACGTACGTTGATCATGGCGGTGGAGCAGGGAGCCCAAGCCGTCGGCATGCCACCGGACGATGTCATCTTGCCGCTCGTCGAGATCGACCCCGGCCATCGTTCCGCGGCCGTCACGTTCGTCCGTTGGGAGCCCAAACAAATCAAGGAAGCGGGCATGGTCGCGGCCATCGATGGCTTGCGATGGCTCCGGGTCTCACTGCTGCTGCACCCAGATCGCCTATTGGACAACGAGTTGCTCGTCGGACAACTCGAAGCCGGAGGCGACGAGTTCCGCAAGACCGAAGCGATCATTATGGTCGCCACGGAGCTGCGAGCCAAAACGCCCAGAGTGGCCTACGACATGTTTGCCGTGCCCGAGATGATCGCGACCGACAATCGCGGAGGCCCGCGCACGATCGTCACCCGCGTGTACGCATTGGCCTCGATGGGATCGGGTCCCGACTACGAATTCGCCGTGGCCCCATCGCGGCGGAAAGACCCCGCCATGCTCATCGAGACGACGACCATCCACGAAGCCGATACTTTGACGCGCGAGCCCGCCCTATTGTCGTTGTCCCATCCGGCGCCGGCCACCGTTGCGCGGGCGCTCGAGCGCGGCCCGGAGGCACCTCCTCTGGTCGTTCGTACGCAAGGCGTGACCTGGGAGATTGCAGCGCGGGACGGCCGCATCGCGCGCGGAGCGGGGTCCGAAGGGAACTACTGACTCTCGGCCATCCGTTGCGGTACTTTGGTCGCCCCGGTGTCGGCCGATCATCCTCACTTCGCGAGCAATGAGCCTATCTCCGACGCGGAGCTGCCGGCAGGGACCATCATCACCCTGACCAAGCGGTTCCAGATCACCGGGCCGCTCGGCGAGGGTGGCATGGGGAAGGTGTTCAAGGCCTTCGACCCGTACATGAATCGGTACGTCGCGCTCAAGGTCATGAAGGCGGACGTTCCCGAAACGCAGCAGCGAAGGTTTCGCCTCGAGGCGCGTTTGTGCGGAAGCTTCAACCATCCAAATCTCGTGCGGGTGCTCGATGTCGGTACGACGCGCGAGCACAACCTGTTTTGGTTTGCGATGGAGTTCCTCGAAGGACGGGACATCCGTGGGGCGATCCGAGGCGGACGTCGAGTTCCGCTCCACGTGCTCTGCGAGATTTTCCGCGAGGTGCTCGAGGCGCTGAACTACGCCCATCGCCGCGGGATCGTGCATCGGGACATCAAGCCCGCCAATATCTTCGTCTGTCGCGACCCGCGGGATCCCGAATATCGTCCCGTCAAAGTGCTCGACTTCGGTGTTGCCAAGGACCTCTCCGACGAAAAGCCCGAGGAGGGCAATCTCATTTTGGGCGACCCGCGGTACATGGCCCCCGAGCAGACCCGGTCGAATCTTCCGCTCGACCACCGCGCCGACCTTTATGCCCTCGGAATTACGTTCTTCGAGGCGATGACCGGCCACCATCCGTTCGAGGACCTGTTTAGCCACGATCCGAAGGTCTTGCTCAAAGCTCAACGCGAGCGGCCGCCGGGTCTCCCGAGTGCCCACTTGGATGGCCAGTTCGAGGCCGCAGCGCGGGCGGCCATCGACGCCTTCTTCGCCAAAGCGTGCTCGAAGGATCCCCTCCAGCGCTTTGCCGATGCGCGTGCGATGCTCCGAGGCCTCGCGGACTTGCGCGCCTTTGCTCCGTGAGACGGCTCCGCGAGAACCCGGAGCCAGGCCAACGGGTCCAGGCCAACCGGCTCACAATCGACACCGATGCGAATGGAAAAAGCGCCTGGACCTTTTCGATCCAGGCGCCTCGCGGTGGTGGTGGGGTGGAGGCGAGGGGGATCGAACCCCTGACCTACGCGCTGCCAGCGCGTCGCTCTCCCAGCTGAGCTACGCCCCCGTGAAATGCCCTCGCGGCTTTCCGACCGCTTGGGGGACGGTTAGCTACACCGTCACGTGCTCACCCGTCAAGTCGAGATCGGGTAGCCCAAGTTGGCCTCTCGGCCTTGCTCGACCGCGGGACCGCGGTCCATCATGTCCGACGCGCGCGAGAAGCTGTCCGAGCATCCGTTTCGGGCATCCCTCGTCGACGTGCCGACCTCGCCCCGCTCGCGTGTGACTGCGCAGCCCACACACCATGGAATTGGCCGAACTCTTCAAGCAAGGCGGACCCTTGATGTGGCCGATTTTGGCCGCTTCGGTGCTCGGGGTCGCGATCTTTTTCGAACGGCTATGGAGTTTGCAGCGCTCGCGGGTGATCCCTCGAGCGTTCGTCGATCGGATTCGTGGCCTCGTGGCCAAGCGTCGAACCCGGGAGGCGCTGCTGCTGTGTGAGGAGAATGGGACCGCCGTGGCGGTTCTCATGGCTGCAGCGCTTCGCGCGTACGAGGTCGAGAGCAACCGGGTCAGCATCAAGGAGGCCGTCGAAGAAGTCGGTCACCGCGAAGTGGCTCGAATGGATCGCAACGTCGAGATCGTGGGGACCGTGGCTTCGATTTCGCCGCTCCTCGGTCTGCTCGGGACCGTCGTCGGCATGATCCAGGTGTTCAAGAATTTCGTCGACGCGTATCAAGCCGGGCTCGTCGGCCCCGATTCGTTCGCGCAAGGGATCTGGCAAGCCCTCATCACCACCGCCGCGGGCCTGTTTGTCGCGATCCCGATGCTCATCGCGTACCGGTTCCTCCAGGGGAGGAGTGATCGTCTCGTCATCGAGATGGAGGAAGACGCGATGGGGGTGGTCGACCTCCTCGTCGAGGCCCAGCGAGGTACCCGATCCGCGGTGGCTCCGGTCGAGGCCGAGGAGCCGAGCGAGTGAGCTTGCGCAACCGATCAGGCGGTCTTCGCCCGCATCGTCGCCAGGATGGCGGCATGATCGACCTAACGCCGCTCATCGATATCGTGTTTCAGCTGCTCATCTTTTTCGTTCTGACCGCGACGTTCCAAACGAACCCAGCGTTCAATGTCAAGCTGCCCAAGGCTCGCAACCGCGATCACGTCCAGGAGCCGAAGGCCGTCGTGATCAACCTCAACGCCGACGGTCAGTACGAACTCGATGGGAAACAAGTCGACATCCGCGAACTCGAGCTGAGGCTATGTGCCGCCGCACACTCCGATGCGAGCACCGGCGTGAACATTCGGGCCGACCAAACGGCCCAGCATCAGTTCGTCGTTCAGGTGTTGGACATCGCCAAGACCTGCGGACTCGAACGCTTCGCCATCCTCCACAAGTAGTCTTCACGTCCTCCGGAGCCGTGGACCTCACGCCTTGCGGATTGGATGAGGTAGTCAATTGTAGGACAACGCCGAACCCCACTTTTTTGGGGCTTGGGAACGCGGCCAGTAGCTTGGGCGCGACCGCATGCATTGGCTCAACCGGATCCTCGTGGCGCTTGCGCTCGTCGCTGTCGTGGCCCTGGGTCCGAGGCAGTACCAGTTGGTGACCGCCAGTGAAGATCTCATTCGGATCCGAAGCGAGCGGGCTGAGCTGACCGAAACCAATCGCATCCTGCAAGACGAGATTCGTCTCCTGCGTGCCGAAGTCGAAGCCCTTCACGAAGACCACGACGAGATCGCCCGCATCGCCCGCGAGGATCTGAACCTCGTCGCTCCCGGTGAGGTCGTCTTCGAATTGGAACACGTGAAGGATGGCCCATGACCCGCACGCCTGGGACTTGGTCGAAGCTTCGCCGTTCGTTCGATCGGCATGGATCTCGGCTGGCGCTTCTCGGGGTCTGGCTGGGTTTGGCGACCGGAGTGCTTGCCAATCCCTTCCATGCGCGTGAAGGCCTGCTGCAGCTCGCGGTCGTCGTGGTCATCGTCGCTGCCTGGGTCGCTGCCATCCTGCGCGAGTTCCAGGAACGTCAATCTTCGCGATTCGGACACGAGCTCGAAACCGGACTCTTGGTCTTGACCTCGGCCTACGCGATCGTGGCCGCGACGGGTGGCCCTCGCTCATTGCTGTATCCCCTCGTCTACGCCGCAGTGGCGTTTTTGATGGTCGTGACCCATCGTACGGCGGTTGGCGCCACGCTGTTGGTCGCTACGGTGGCGCTCGAGTGGGCGATCGGCTGGCGGGGGCGTGATCCATGGGTGTTCACGGCACATCTCGCCTTCGTGGCGTTCTTTGCGGTGGGTCATCGACTCGTCCTCGCCGGCGTCGTCCGACGGCTGCGGAGCGATCACGAGCGCCGCGTCGAGGATGAACTCACCCACATGCGAACCGAGGCCCGCGACTTTCGCTTGGGACGTTCCGTCCTTTCCACCAAACGTCGCGAGTGGTCGCGCGAAGAAGATGAGCTGCGGATGGCTCATGCGTCCGTGGCGAGCATCCACGACAGCTTGTTCCAGACGGTCGAACTGCTGCGGACCGCGCTCGGATTGCACACGTGCGCGTTGCTCTGGTGCGAAGGGGAAGGACCGCCTGCGATGCTCGAACTCAAAGCTCTCGCAACGGCGAGCCCGCATACCGTTGCGGTGCGTGAGCAGGTGACGACCGGTCTATTGACGTCGATGCTTGCCCATCCTCATCCGGAGCTGCGACTGCGAGCGCTCGCGGGCCGACGGCTGCCGCCCTACTATGCCGGATCCGAGAGTGTCTCGGATCTCTGTGCGGTCCCGGTCGTCGATCGATCGGTCCTGCGCGGCATTCTCTGTGCCGATCGCAAGCTGGAACGCCCGTTCACCGTGGACGAAGTCGGGGTGTTGCAACGCGCCGCCGAACAGATCCTGCGGATCATCGAACACGAACGCGCCTTCCATACGGTCGAGCGAAGCAAATACGAACAGGAACGATTTTTTCGCGCGAGCGAACTGCTCAACGAAGCGCTGACGCTCGAGCAGGTCTATCAGCGAACGTTCGATGCCGTTCGAGCGATCACCCAATACGATCTCGCCGTGATGTGTGTGAGCGGCAAGGCCGGCTGCCTCACCGTGGAAGCGGTGGATGGTGCGAGCGATCCCAAATGGTCCTCCCTCGCCGCGAAGTTGTCGGGATGTGACATCAGCGATCCTGCCGCATTGGTCTCGATCGCCGTCAAGAACCGGCACTGCATGCCCACTTCGGGCATGCTCGCGGATACCGAAGCGATCGTCTTCGATCCCGACACGAAGCTGCGATCCGCCAAAAGCCTGCTCATCTTACCCCTCGTCCGCGGCGAACAGGTCTTGGGGGCGCTCGTATTGGCGAGCGCGAGACCCTCGCTCTATCCGGCGCAGACCCAGGACATGTTGCGTGTGATCGGTCACCAGGTTGGCGTCAGCATCCAAAACGCTCAGATGTATCGTTCGATGGAAATGCGGGCGACGACCGATGGTCTGACGGGATTGACCAACCATCGCTCGTTCCAAGAGCGACTCGCCCGACTCCACGACCTCTCCGAACGCGCTCGGCAACCCTATGCGCTCGTCTTGACCGACATCGATCGATTCAAGCTCATCAACGATACCCACGGTCATCCCGTTGGCGATCAGGTGCTCAAGCGGGTTGCGGCGATCCTGGTCGGTCGGGCACGGAAGGTCGACATCGTCGCTCGTTACGGTGGCGAGGAGTTCGTCCTGGTGTTGCCGGACACGACGGGCGTTGGCGCGGAACGGTTCGCCAATCGCCTACGCGAGGAGATCGCGGCGCAGGTGATGACCTCCGAGCACGGTACGTTCAAGGTTACGATCTCGATGGGCATTGCAGAGTTTCCGAGCGACGGACGCGATCGGCTGGGTCTCATCGAAAAAGCCGATCGCGCCCTCTATGCTTGCAAAGCGAATGGTCGCAATTGCGTCAAGCGTTGGGCTGCGAGCATTTGAGCGCCGAAGTTTCAATAGCCCGCAGGAATCGAATGATGGAAACAGGTGATCGTATTCGGGGCGCTGAACCGCGACCAATACGCGTGTTGTGGATTCATGGGATCGCCCAATCGGAGTCCCTCGTCGTCCGGCCACGAAGCGTCTGCACCAGGCTGCAGGGTATGGAGCCCGCTTTGGATCGGTCCAATGATGTAGGTATGACCCGCGATCCGGCAGCCGAGTTCGTCGGCCAGTCCTCGCGCAAAGTCCTGGCCAGCTCGCGCGCCAAACGTTTCGCAGGTGCGGAACCACCATGTGCCTTGCTCGAGTGGGAGCATGCGGCCAGCAACGCGGCGGAGCCCGGCATGGAGCGAGGAGCCTCGGCTCAGTGCGGCGCGTCCGAACACCTGGTCGCCGGCTCGTGCTTGGCCCCATTTGCCGTGGCCCCAGTATTGGACTTCGGCAATAGGGCGATCGGGTGCAAACGTTGCGAGACGTTCGAAGCCTTCCTCCCAGCTGGCAATGCCAAACCAGCCGTCGAATCGACGTAGGCTCGAAAACAGTTTTCCGCCGACCCACCATGCGTGCGTGAGCCCTGGCATGGGTCGATACCACGGTCCGACACATGTCCGATCGTAGAGCATCAATCGGAGGCCGCGTTCGTCCGTAGTCATCGATCGGTTCCTTTGACGGACTATGGTTCGTGCGGCTGCGTCGTTCGGACACACACCGCACGAGCATCGTCGAGACGCTCGAACGCCTGCCGCCCCTTGGACCACCACGCAAGGCGTGCGTCGCCGAACGTGTCGGCGGGCGTGCGAGACCAGAAGAACTCGTCGCCGAGCATGCCGGAACGACTGAGCGAGTTGAGCTCACCCACGTCGGGCAAGCGCCAATCCGTCAGCCCTTCGACGTCGAGGCTCTGACAGTAGGCCGTTGCCGCCTTGGAGCTCATCGGCCCTGCGGCGTCGGTCGTGACGAGCAGAACGTCGAGCGCCCGGATCTTGCGTTTGCGGAGAGCATCCATCACGAGCGTCGACAGTTCTCCGGGCCGTCGTCCGTCATGACCCGCCCACGGTTCCTCGACCGACCCTGGTGGGTTTCCAGGGCCCTCCACCGTCGATGCGGTGGCCACGGACGCGGGCCCGAGATCGGTGGCCTTCGGGCGCGTGGCGATGGAGATCGCAACCATGGCGATGACCACTGCCGTGATCGCCATCCCTGACCAAAGTAGCCACGACGAGACGAGTAGGTCGCTCTGCGGGGTCACCTGAGCGATGGGGCGAGCTTGCGCGGCCCGCCGGGTAGCCGCCGGCACGCTGCCGGATCCGGCGTAGTCGTGTTCAGGAAGGGGCTCGAGCGCGATCCGGACGGTGACACCGGAGCGAACCGCCTCTTGAATGACGATCGCTGTCTTGCCGGTCCGCACCGGGATCGGAACGCCTGCCCGGTCGAAGGGGCGATCGTCGAATCGAGGTCGTTCGTCGAAACGGGGCCGCACCGCAGGGGCCGTAGCGGTCGTCGCGGGCTGTCCTTCGAGTCGACGCGCACGGAAGTTGTCCAAGCGGATCGGCCGGGTGATCGTTCCGTCTTCGATCTCCATCGGTACGGCCGATGGCGGCGGCAAAAGGCCGCGTCGAGCGCGACTGGCGGCGATTCGATGGAGGCTCTTCGTGATCCGACGGCGAACGTCGTCGGGGTGATTGGCCGCAACCGTGAGCGTGCGCGTGAACGGGACTTGCTCGCCCAAAATGCGTTTGCGTAATCGTTCGATCGTGTTGTCGGGAAACGCGGGCGATCGACAAAGAACGTAGAGTCCGTAGCCCTTGAGCCGCTCGACGACAGTCGCCAGCGTTTCGGGTCGAGCATTGACCACGAGCTGGACCACGCAACCTTGAGACTCGAGATCCCCCGCAACCTGTTGAATCACCGATTGGTCGGCTTTTGCGCAACAAAGGACGACGGGGTCTTCGCTGTCGAGTAGCGCAGCTTCGACCATAAGACACACAGTACCACGCCGCGTACGCGATGGGGATACCTTGGTACCGGTGTGCCGACGGCGAGCCGAATCACTGTTTCACCACCCGAACGGCAAGCGGATGGATCGGCTGGGGCGCCTCAGCCTTACGTCGCAGCGAAACGAAATGTTCGCATGCGGCGACGCATTCGAAACATCGACACCGACCACCTTCGACCTTTCGACGTCTGCATTCACCCGACCGGGGTCGGAACCGTGGCCCAGGCTTCTCGATGTGCACGATGTTTTCGGGCCGCGTCAGGAAACTCGCACCGCACGCTCGTGTTCGCGCGCCGTAACGGTATTCAATATCAACTCTCGGCTTTGGGTCGGAACGCCGGTTTCCGGTGGCACTTGGAAGCACTTCGATGGGGATCCGGATCGGCATGAGTGCTCGCGATGGCGCCGACGACTCCTTCGGCTTCGAGAAATGGAACTCGGCGTCGAACCTCGTGGGGTGCGGACGCTGACCGACGCGAGCCCTACGCGGTCGAAAGTCGATCGGCGGCGGACGGTCACCCGCGACCGATCGTTCCGGGAGGGATCTCGTCGCCCATGGTTCGAGTTCTCTCCTCGTGCTCGATGCGTATCGGCGGCCTGCGGAAGATCCCCCGAGCCCTCGCGGCCCAGCGAGCCCCGTCGTCATGGTCGCGAGCGACAACGACGCGGAGCGGCCGGCTTGGCGAGGTGGTTGGCAAGCCGCGGGAGGCCCGCGTGCGGAGGCTCGGACCAAAACTATGGGCTCTTCGGCGCTGGTGTGGTAGATGCCGCTCGAACAAGGCGCGTTCCCCACGTTGCCTCTCGGAGCGATTGTCCATGAGTGCCCTCAAGCCGTCGGCCGCACGGATGTTCTTCCAGTCCACGATCGGCCTCAAAATCGTGATGGCCGCGTCAGGTTTCATCCTGGCTGGATTCGTCCTCTTCCACATGCTCGGGAACCTTCAAGTGTTCCTGGGGCGCGAAGCCTACAACGCATACGCCGAGTTCATGTACGGGCTCGGGGAACTGCTCTACATCGCTCGCTTCACGTTGCTCGCGTTACTCGCGCTGCACGTGTGGTCGGCCTACAAACTCATGCGCCGCAACGCGGCGGCTCGACCGGTCCGGTATGCGAGTCTCAAGAGCCACGCCCAGGCGCCGCATGCCCGCCTCATGATCATGAGCGGACTCGTCGTCCTCGCGTACGTCGCCTATCACCTCGCGCACTTCACGTTGCTGTTCGTCCACACTGGATACATGGATCCGCTCGATCCGCGCGACGTCTACACGTTCTTCGTCCGGAGCTTTCAAAATCCACTGATCGTCATGCTGTACGTGGTGGCGAACCTGCTGTTGGCGTCGCACTTGTCCCACGGTCTCAGCAGCATCTTCCGCACGCTCGGGCTCTCCGTCGGGAATTACCGCGACCTGTTCGACAAAGTCGGCCCGGCGGTCGGGATCATCGTCGCAGTGGGCAATTTGTCGATGCCGTTGGCCTGCCTCCTCGGCATCTTGTCGGTCTGACCTTTGGAACTACCCATGCAACTCGACGCGAGAATTCCATCAGGCCCCATTCAAGACAAATGGGACAAGCATCGGTTCGAGCTCAAACTCGTCAATCCGGCCAACAAGCGAAAGTATCGAATCCTCGTGGTCGGTACCGGCCTCGCAGGTGCCTCGGCGGCGGCGACCTTGGGCGAGCTCGGCTACGATGTCGATTGCTTTTGCATTCAGGACAGCCCGCGGCGAGCCCATAGCATTGCCGCCCAGGGTGGTATCAATGCGGCGAAGAACTATCAGAACGACGGCGATAGCGTCTATCGTCTCTTCTACGATACGGTGAAGGGTGGCGACTTTCGAGCGCGTGAAGCCAACGTCTATCGGCTCGCGCAGGTCTCGGTCAACATCATCGATCAGTGCGTGGCGCAAGGGGTCCCGTTCGCCCGCGAATACGGCGGGATGTTGGACAACCGTTCGTTTGGCGGAGCTCAGGTTTCGCGCACGTTCTATGCTCGCGGGCAGACCGGACAGCAGCTCCTGCTCGGGGCCTACTCGGCCCTCAATCGCATGATCGATGCGGGCAAGGTTGCCATGCATACGCGCACCGAAATGCTCGACGTCGTCCTCGTCGATGGGCACGCTCGCGGGATCATTACGCGCTGTTTGGTGACCGGGAACATCAAACGCTGGGCGGGCGATGCCGTCGTTCTGTGCACTGGCGGTTATGGCAACGTGTTCTTCCTGTCGACGAATGCGAAGAGCTGCAACGTCACCGCAGCCTATCGTTGCTACAAGCGTGGAGCGGGTTTCGGCAATCCATGTTTCACGCAGATCCACCCGACCTGTATTCCGGTGACCGGCGGGTATCAATCGAAGCTCACCCTCATGTCCGAGTCGTTGCGAAACGATGGGCGGGTTTGGGTTCCGCGCAACCCCACCGAAAGTCTCAAAGATCCTCGCGAGGTTCTCGAGTCCGATCGTTACTACTTTCTCGAGGAGCGTTACCCGAGCTTCGGCAATCTCGTTCCTCGCGATGTGGCATCACGCGCAGCGAAGAAAGTCTGCGACGATGGCTTGGGCGTGGCACGTGCGGAGGTCGATGGCCGGCGCAATGCGGTCTATCTCGATTTTTCCGATGCCCTCACGCGCCTCGGTCACCCGACGATCGCCGACCGTTACGGCAATCTCTTCGACATCTACGAGCGGATTACGGGCGAGAGCCCGTACACCGTGCCCATGCGCATTTACCCGGCCGTGCACTACACGATGGGGGGGCTCTGGGTGGACTACAACCTCATGAGCACGATCCCGGGGCTCCACGTCTTGGGTGAGGCGAACTTCTCCGATCACGGGGCGAACCGACTCGGAGCGAGTGCGCTGATGCAGGGGTTGGCCGATGGCTACTTCGTCATCCCCTACACGATTGGCGGCTACCTCACGACTCAACACCGTGGGCCGGTGTCGGCCGATCACCCGGCCTTCACCCAAGCCGAGGACGAATCGATGGCCCGCACCCAAAAGTTGCTCGCGCTCCAGGGCACGACCCCCGTCGACGAGCTCCATCGCCGGCTGGGCAAGATCATGTGGGACTACTGCGGCATGGGTCGCGATCGCAAAGGGCTCGAACAAGCGTTACAGCTGATCCCCGAACTGCGGGAACAGTTCTGGAAAGACGCCAAGGTCCCCGGCAGTGGCTCCGAACTCAACCCGTGGCTCGAGCAAGCCGGGCGGTTGGCGGACTTCCTCGAGTTTGGCGAGTTGATGTGCCGAGACGCGCTGGCTCGCGAGGAGTCGTGTGGCGGCCACTTCCGCGAGGAACATCAGACCCCGGAAGGGGAAGCCGTGCGCAACGACGACGACTTCGCGCACGCAGCCGTCTGGGAGTATCGCGGCGAAGGCGAGCTCCCGGTCCGTCACAAAGAAGAGCTGACCTTCGAGTACGTCAAGTTGACGACGCGCAGTTACAAGTAGGAAGCGACCACCATGAAGATCCGACTCAAGGTCTGGCGTCAACGCGGCCCCAAAGACACCGGGGGCTTCAAGTCTTACGAGCTCTCCGTCAGCGAGGACATGTCGTTCCTCGAGATGTTCGACGTGCTGAACGAGAAGCTCATTCGCGAAGGTAAAGATCCCGTGGCGTTCGATCACGACTGCCGCGAAGGGATCTGCGGCATGTGTTCGATGGTGATCAATGGCGTGGCCCACGGTCCGCGACCCGCGACGACCACGTGCCAGTTGCACATGCGGTCATTCAAGGATGGCGACGAGATCATCGTCGAACCTTGGCGTGCTCGCGCGTTTCCGATCATCAAAGATCTCGTCGTCGATCGATCGGCGTTCGACGTCATCCAACGCGCAGGTGGGTACGTGAGCGTCCGAACCGGTGCAGCTCCCGACGCCAACGCGCTTCCCATCGGGAAAGACACCGCTGATATCGCCTTCGACTTTGCCGCCTGCATCGGCTGCGGGGCCTGCGTAGCGGCATGTCCGAATGCTTCGGCCATGCTCTTCGTCGGCGCGAAGGTGGCCCACCTGGCGTTGCTTCCTCAAGGGCAGGTCGAGCGCACGCAGCGGGTCCTTCGCATGGTCGACGCGATGGATCACGCGGGATTTGGTGGCTGCACCAACCACGGTGAGTGCGAAGCGGTTTGCCCCAAGGAGATCAAAGTCGATGCGATTTCCCTGCTCAATCGCGAGCTGGCGCGAGCTGCGATCGTATCGGGTTGATGATCTTGTCGTTTACTTCGAGATGTCCTACATACCGACCCGAGCAACGGGATGAGGGGTCGCGAGTGGATCACCAGCGAGACGACCGATCGTGTCGTCGGGTCGTTCGACTACTGCGTCGAAGCGCATAGCGATCCGCGTTGGGTCGTCGCGAAGCGAACTCACGTCGACGATGTGTTGGTTCCACGCGACCGATCGGACACCGTGCCCATCGAGCGTTTCGGCATTGCTTGATTCGACACGGCTGAGCGTGGTCGCGAGACCCGTGTCGGCGAGGGCAAGAGCAAGCGCGCCCGCCAGCCGTCGGCGGGGCGGCTGCGAGGTTTCGGAAACGTGTCGTGACGAGAGCCCGAGTGAGTGAGGCAGCGTCGATGCGCAGTTGCGAGGCCGTGGCAACGTGTCGTGACGAGAGCCTGCGCGAGCGAAACGGTGACGAACCATCCACAGGAACGGCATCGTTCCGCGACGCCTCGTGACGCTGGCAGATTCGCCGTGCGTCGGTGGTCTGCGGCCAACACCCCGTCGGACGAGTGGAGGGGGTCCCGGCATGATCGCCGCAAGTCCTTCGGCGCGTGGCTCCAAAAGGCGGAAGGATTGCCCTACGACGGGCCTTCCGCCTGGAGAACTTGACGAACGCCCATGAACCGTGGTCTAGGCGGGGCGTTTTTCCACATCCATCGACGGGCTCCCCAGCCGGTGGGTTTGGCCTCGTCGCTTCGGGCGGCGAGTGTCATCGCAGTGTCTCGCTCGATCTCGTCACGTATCGTCCGAGCGCCAAGATCGGACACGTAACTGGATCGGTTTCGCATCGGCGCAGGTCCAACGGTTGGAGCCCACATCGCTCAGAACGATGTCGTGACCTAGGAAAACTTCGTTCTTTCCAAATTCGACACATACTTTGTAGACCGTCACGATCACGACGTTTTGGTGTCATGATCTCAACACCTCGTAGTCGGAACATGACGCTGTGCGGAGATCGGATGTCGCTTTCGCGCTCATGTGCAGGTTCGTTCGGGGACGCTTGAATCGGTCAGAGAAGCCCGTTTGCGGCGTTTCGAGCGAATGTTGAGGGATTGCCTACGTTGACGTGAGCTCAACGATCGAAGCGACGATTCCGTTCGGACCCACCTCGTCGTTCCTGTCGCGACGTGTCGCGGAAAACTTTCGAACGGTCGACGAAATCGGTGCGATCGAGAATGAAGTCGTTTACAGTAGCCGCGCATGTTGTCCACGAGCGAGCGCTACGACCGTCGAGCTGCATCTGCAACAGCGGATGTGCCGGAGCTGGAGGAGCCTTGGCGTTGGACCGATGATCTCGGCGAAGAAGTCGAGATGCGATCCGTTCAACCCGGCGAGACGATCGAGCTCCTTCATTTCTTGCGTCCGGCACCCATGCGACCGGCAAGTGGTTCGCTTCGTCCGCTGCGACGCTACGTGGAATCGGGCAGCGACCAATCCGTTGCGATCGTGGCTCATCAGCTGGGGATGGAAGGGCGCGGCGCAGCGGTGGCCGTCGGTGTGCTTCGCCCGGTCGGGGGTGAGCGCTCGGTCGCCGAACTGCAACTGTTCGTCGTACCGCGACGTCGACATCGTGGTCTTGGTTCGGGCATTTTCTTGCGCTTGGTCCAGCTCGCGAAAGCGAGAGGCGTGCGTCGCCTTCGACTACGGCTTTCGGCCACGGAAACCGAGACGCTTGGGTTGCTCACGCGGATGTCGACGCATCCAACCGTCTGGGAAGACGATGATGGGATCGTCGTCGAGTTCCCGACTGCCGCCGTGTAGTCCTCGGGGGCGGCCTTTCGCAAAGACCCCTCGCAACGGCCCCTCGCAGCGGCGAAGCTGCCGTAGCACATCCAAAACGCTCGCTGACCGGCTCGCGTAGTTCTCGAGGGGGTTCTTTCGCAAGAGGCCGCGCGCCACAGTAGCTAGGCGGTACACTCGAAGCGCTCGCCGTAGTACCTCGAACCGGAGCGAGGGCGACCGACTCATCTCGGCGCTCGCGAGCACGAGGCCGAGACCTCGGCGGTGGTGCACTAGACACCCGCCCCGCGGCGATGTTAGGGCAGGGCGCCATGGACGGAGAGGTCTCGATTCCGCGGGGAAAAGTGTTCGTGACGGGTGGATCCGGTCACGTCGGTGCGAACTTGGTACGACGCCTCGTGGCGGACGGAGAGGATGTTCGTTGTCTCGTCCAACCTGGGGCGGACAACCGCGCATTCGAAGGGCTCGACATCGAGCGTATCGAGGGGGACCTGCGTGATCCGCAAGCGATGCTCCGCGCTGTCCAGGGCTGCGTTCGCGTCTTTCACGTGGCCGCAAAGGTTTCGACCTTGAATGCGACGGAACGCCAGCAGCGAGAAATCTTCGACATCAACGTCCTCGGAACCCGCAACGTGATGCGAGCCGCACTTCGCCACAACGTTGCCCGAGCGGTGCTCACCGGGTCGTTTTCGGCAGTGGGCTACGACCTCGATGATCCGGCGCGTCCGAGCAACGAAGACCAGCCGTTCTATCCGTTTGCAAGAGTCCTTCCGTATGCGCGTTCGAAGGCGCTGGCAGAGATGGAGGCGCTCAAATGCGCGGTCGAAGGTCTGGACGTCGTGATTGCGACATCGTGTGCGTGCGTCGGACCGTATGACTACTTGCCATCCCGTATGGGGAAAACATTGATCGATTATGCACATGGGCGGCTCCATGCCTATGTCGACGGTGGGTTTCCATTCGTGGCCGCGCGGGATCTCGTCGAGGGACATCTGCTCGCGATGGAGAAAGGACGTCGCGGGCACAAATACATCTTTGCCACCGAGTTCCACACGCTCGCCGAACTCATCCAGATGTGGTCCGAACTCCTTGGCCTACCGCTCGTTCGTTGGAAGTTGCCGCAACCGTTGATGGCTGGAATCACCGGGTTTTACGCCGAGACCTTGGGAAGATTTTTTCCGAATGCGCCGCAACGCCTCACCCCCGGAGCCATCGAGATCCTCCGCTTGAATCGGCGGGCCGATACCTCCAAGGCGCGCCAAGAGCTCGGGTTCAAACCGACCACGATCCGCGAAGCGGTTCGAGACGCACTCGAGTTTTTCGCCAAAGAAGGGCAGATCCCGGTGGGGATGCTGCGTGAGATGGACCTCCATCCCACGTGAACGAGCCGACTCGTTCGCGGCGGCTTTTGACCGGTCACAACTTCCGGTCTTTTCGAACGATCGTCGCGACGCTTCGTTTGGTTACCCCGCCGCTTGGGCGACCCAGGTTCTTCGAGCCTCCGCCCTTGCGTCGAGCCCGTCGTGACGCAGGATGAGGGCGCGTGGATGAAGGTTCGGAAGAACCCGGCTTGGGGCACGTCCTTGGCGTGTTCCAGTACAGTCGGCGAGCGCTCGAGTTGGTTTGGACGACGTCTCGTGGCTTGACCGCCGCGCTGGCGTCGTTGACTTTGATCGCGGGCCTACTCCCGGCGGCGATTGCGTTTGTCGGGCAGCTCGTGGTGGATGGGATCGTCGAAGGTTCCACGCAGGCGGTGGTTCGCTTCGTCCTGTTCGAGGCGGGCCTGGTCGCCGTGATGGCGGCAGCACAACGTGGACTATCGGTCTGTGAGTCGTTGTTGCGGGCCGAACTCGGCCATCGCGTGAACGTGATGATCCTCGATAAGGCGCTGACCCTCGAGCTCGCGCATTTCGAGGATTCGGAGTTTTACGACAAACTCACTCGAGCCCGTCGCGATGCGTCGTATCGCCCGCTCAGCCTCGTGCGGAGAACCTTCGGGATCGTGCAGAACATCATCTCGCTCGGCAGTCTGGCTGGACTCCTCTGGAGCTTCTCGCCGTTCGCGGTGTTCGTGCTCTTGTTCGCGGGCCTGCCTGCGTTCGTCGCCGAGGCGAAGTTTTCCGGCGATGCGTTCCGGTTGTTCCGCTGGCGAGCCCCCGAGACGCGGAAGCAGTCATACCTCGAGACCGTGCTCTCACGCGAAGACTACGCGAAAGAGGTCAAACTTTATGGCCTTGGACCGTTGTTGCTCGGCCGATACAAAGGGATCTTCGAAGACCTGTTCGCCGAGGATCGGCGCTTGACCTTGCGTCGCGGGATCTGGGGGTTCTTGCTCAGCCTCGTCAGCACGGCTGCGTTCTATGGCGCGTATGCATGGATGGGAATCGTCGCGGCGGCAGGTGGCATCACGCTCGGGCAAATGACGATGTACCTGCTCGTCTTCAAGCAAGGACAATCGGCCGTGTCTGCTGGTTTGAGTGCGGTCGGTGGCATGTATGAAGACAATCTGTATCTGTCGACCCTGTACGAATATTTGGAACAACCGGTGTCGACTCCCTTGCTCGGCAAAGTCCGAGGTCCGGAACCAGGTTCGGGCATTCGCTTCGAGAACGTTTCCTTTCGCTATCCGGGGGCGGCGGTTTCGGCCCTCGACGATGTCAGCTTGGAACTTCTCCCCGGGCATTCTTTGGCACTGGTCGGTGAAAACGGATCGGGCAAGACGACCCTCATCAAACTCTTGACGCGACTCTACGAGCCCACCGATGGAAGGGTGCTCCTCGACGGTTTGGATGTCCGTGAGTGGGATCCGAAGGTCCTCCGTGCACGCATTGGCGTCATTTTTCAGGACTTCGCTCGTTATCAAATGCTGGTCGGCGAGAACATCGGAGCCGGGGACGTCGAGCACTTCGAGGAGGAACCGCTCTGGCGGGCGGCGGCGGAGCGCGGCATGGCCGATGAGTTCATCGGCGGTCTAGCCCAGGGCTATCGGACCCAGCTCGGGAAATGGTTCAAAGATGGTCGCGAGCTGTCCGGTGGCCAATGGCAGAAGATTGCCTTGTCACGGGCGTTCATGCGCAGCGAGGCCGACGTTCTCGTCCTCGATGAACCGACGGCCGCCATGGATGCTGAAGCCGAAGCGACCGTCTTCGAACATTTTCGCCAGGTCGCGGCCGACAAGATGACCGTACTCATCAGCCACCGGTTCTCGACCGTACGTATGGCCGACCGGATCGTCGTGCTCGATCGTGGGCGGGTCTTGGAGTCGGGGAGTCATGATGAGTTGATGGCCGCGGGTGGTCGGTACGCGCACCTGTTCAAGCTTCAGGCCGCAGGGTATCGCTAGCGCGGTTCACGGTTCGCGAAACCGGTCGAGGACCGCTGCGATTTTGCGGCTTTCTTGGCTGCGCACGGCGGCTCGCAGAAAGTCGCGTCGTGCAACGATCGAACGTTTCGACCCTCATGGGATCGCTTGTCCTGTTTGGATGGGTATCGGCCCGCGAAGCCAATGCGGCGCCGGGCGAGGATGGGGCTTCACGCCCCGAAGACCGCGAGATGAAGGGCACCTTGGGCGTAGGTGCGATCCATACGATCGCCGGTTTGAATGGGATCAATGTGAGGTACTTCCCTATCGAACGTTTGGCGATCGGCCTCAATCTCGGGGTTGCCATGTTCAGCTATCGCGAACCCGCAGGTGACTCGGGACCCTGTCCGGGAGACGATTGTGAACTGGACGAAGGCCGAACCGTCGCAGCACTTGCGACCGGACTCGAGGTGCTCTATTTCATCTATCGTGGCCGTCCTGCTGGAACGCTGCCATTTCGTGCGGACTTTGCTCTCGGGGGTCGATTCGGAGTCATCCACGTGACCAATGCAACCGATGTGGACAATAATTTGGATGATCCCACGGAGCTGCACGTGGAGATACCAGCGATCATTCATTTGATGTTCGGCGATCACTTCGCCCTCGCGCCTGAGTTTGGCATCGATTTTCGAATCGTCCCTCGTTCGCGCGACCGAGATAGCAATCCCGGTACAGGGCGCGCAGAAACGATTTCGGGAGATGCTGTCAACGGGCCAGGATTTGGATTCGATATCACCGACGAAACCGGCATCTTCGTCGGGGCGAGCATGCACTACTACTTTTGAGTCGGTGGCGCTGATGCAGCGTCGAGGACAAGCGGACGTCGCGCGTGATCGGCCCGAAAGGGTTTCTCTGGCGGACCGTCTTCCGGCCCGTCAAGCGTTCGGACTCCTGATACTCTGACCTTGTGGGCGACGTCATTCACCTGAAGCGGTTTCGCAAGCGAAAAGAGCAAGAGGAAGCCAAGCGACGCGCCGATCAGAATGCCCACCGCTTTGGGCGTTCTGCGCTGGACCGCGCGCAGGACAGGAAAGAGCAGCGGCGGTTGGATGAAACCCTCGAAGGGGCTCATCTGGAACCACCGGAGAAAGAGTCCTAGCGGACTCTACGCAGAGTTGCGGTCCGGACGTTGCGGTCCCAGCGCTGCGATGTGATGGAACGGCGAACGGCGGTCCCCTGGGACCGACCTGGAAGCGGTGGGTTCGAGAGCGTACGGTTCAACACGCTCATGACGCGTCGGCAACAACGCTCGGTGCCGCACTCCCGTACGGGGAGTTTCGTCACCGAGGACGAGCCATACGACGACGAAAAAGATCACACCCGGTGCAGTGACTGCAAAGGGTCTGGCTGGTACATCGGCTTCACCGAACGTCGATACTGCCCGACCTGCGACGGCTCAGGTTATTTGTGACGACGGAGCGAGGGCGAGTCGGGGCAGCGCGGCACGGGTGAAGTCGACCCACCGATGAGTGTGGATGGCTTCGACTGAACGAAAAATCTGTTCGCGCGCGTGCTGTGCTTCTTGTGCGAATTGGCGGCAGAGGCACTGAAACACGACGCCGAGCTGAACGTAACCTCGCATGCCCCACGCTTTTTGTTGAGCCGCCGCGAGCTCGGCAAGGCGCAGGGTCGTGACCGAGTGGCCGAGGCCGCGCTGCAATTCTTTGAGTGGTTCGCGAAGGGGCCGACCTTCATTGGCCAACACGGGCGCCAGCAGTTCGACGCCATAGCGAAGTGCTCGGATCTCGAGCCGCAAACGCTGGAGAAATTCGCCATCGACGTGCTTCGAGGTCAAGGCTCGCCGAAGGGCCAGATCGACCCTCGTCTCGAGGGTCCGAGCGACGAACGTAGAGACGTCTTGGTGTGTTCGGATCCGCCCTGCCACGCGCTCCGTCGTGGCACGAACTGCAGCCTCGAGCTGATGGGCATCGAGTTCGTCGAGCACGCGTCGAGCTTCGTCGCGGATGACCTCGCGATCCGCGAGAACCGTTTCGATGAGGAGCTCCATCGCCATCCGCTGACGCGGATCCGACGAGAGTGTATGGCGTCGTTGCAACTCGCCATGGAGCTCGTCGAGATGGCGAACATGACCGAGTACACTCGTCAATCGAGACAGTTCGCCCACCCACGCGCTGTCGGGTTCGAACGCCGATTCAGCCCCCCCCGCGAGGCGTGCAGGGGACTCGAACGCGAACAACTCGCCGAACTCGATGAGGCGCCGGGCGGCAGCTCGCGCTTTTCGGATCGCCCGAGGATCGCAGCTCGTCGGATCTCGATGACTCTTGTCGAAGACACGTTCGAGGATGGCCAGCTGGTGCTTCGTGTGCAGGGCGAGCCGATCGGCCAACATCGACGCCTCCCCCTCGACGTCTTGGTTCGAAACACATGGCGCCGATACCACCGATGGTGTCGAATCATCCGCTCGTTGCGCCGTGCAGGTGCCACTGCAGGTGCAATTGGGGCTATGGTCGACGACTGCGGACTCGATGTGTACGGACTCGATGTGTAAGGAGGGGTTCGCGAGTGCGGGAAGGGACGGTCGGTGCGGTAGAGGCGCTACGCCCAACGCGGCCCGCAAGGTCTCGACGAAACCATCAACCTGCTTTGCGTGGCCGCGGGCCCGCGTGCGAACATCTTCCGACCATTGCCGACCGGCTTCCTTCAACCGTCGAGCCAGCGCCGTGAACGTGGAAACCATACCCGAGCCCGCGACCATAGCAGACCTTCGATCGCTTGGCTCGAAGGGTCCGATCGACGAGCGACGTACGTGAAGGGGTTGTCCAATCGACACGCGTGGATGACTCTTGCCTTTGTCATCCACGTTGCCTTCGTATACGTCGGTTGTGGCACGGTGCCGCAAAATCGCCGCCAGTATCTCGCCGATCCCACGATGCAAGCGGTCGATGATCCGCTCGAGCAGCAAGCCTTCCGGAAGGTCTATGGTGCGAGGGAAGGGGCGGCAGGCGGGGATGCTCAGGCGGCCGGTGGAGGCTGTGGTTGCGGCAATTGATGTCGCGGCTCGGTCGATGGTTGCCGTGCCCTTTGTTGGAGGGATCCTCACGGTTTCGCATGGGGTGACGGCAGCGTCGAGCCCCGCCGACCGTTCCGTCGTGTCCGACGTATCGGGCGACCCGAACTCGACGGCCGAAACCGCGAAGTCGGATCGAGCGATCCTAGGGACCTCCGAGCGCGAAGCCGACAAGAGCCGCGTCGAGGACGTTCGGGTCCGGATGACCTTCTTCGATCAACGCGGCTTCGGGTATCAGTCGAAAGCGGGCCCGCCCGAAGGTCCAGGTAGCGAGCGGTTGCAGGTCTGGCAGGTGCTCGCGAGTGTGGGGGTTCGGCAAAAGGACGAGCGATTTTCGCACAGGATCGGTTTCGCGGCGGACGTGGTCACAGCGGCCTCCCCTGATGCACTCGATGCCGTCTCTTCCGCGTCCCGGTGGAATGAAGCGTTTACCCTCAATGCAACGAGTCGCTTTGCGCCCGAACGGGATCGAGCCTGGTCGCTGCAATATGGCGCGCATCTCGAGGAGCATTGGCGCACCGGGCTCGGCGGGCTCGGGTACGAGCGATCCCTCTTCGAAGACAACACCGTGATCGCGGCGTCGGTGAACCTCATCTACGACTATTTCGACGATCTCGATCCTCGAGGAGAGAACGATGGCCAGACCCAACGGTTCACCTTGAATGACAACTTGGGGCTGACCCAGGTGTTGTCTCCAACCACGCTGCTCGTGGCGAACTACGGGCTCACGTTCCAGAACGGTACGTTGGAAAATGGTTGGAACTCCGTCTATGTGAGCGATGCGCCGACGTATGGCTGTACCGACGATCCCGAGCAGATTCCCGCCTACGACTGTGACAATCGGCGGCGCGAGAACTTTCCGCGGACGCGGATTCGTCATGCCGTGTTGGTCCAGATCAATCAACATATTCCGCGAAGCCGAACCACCCTCAAAGCGCTGTATCGTTTCTACGCAGATGACTTTGGCCTGAATGCCCATACGGCCGAGGGGCAGATCTTCCAATGGCTTGGGTCGCGCGTCTACGCGAGGCTCAACTATCGATACCACGTCCAGACCGGGGTCGACTTCTTTACGACCTCGATTTCCTCGCTCCTACCGGAGTCGGAGCCTGCGACGGCGGATTCGGATCTCGCACGATTTCGCGCTCACGAAGTGGGTGGTAAACTGGTCTTCTACATCACGCCCCCGCATCACGCGACGCGAGGGGCCCAATGGGTCGATATCGGTTATCGCCGTTATCAGAGGACCGATGGATTGTCCATGAACGTGATTTCCATCGGTTTTGCCAAGGAGTTCGAATGAACATGGGGCACGGGGTGGCAGGAAGGGTCTTGCAGGGGCTCGCAACGGTCGCCTGCGTTGGGACGATCGTTGGGTGCCATCCGATGGTCCAACCGATGAATGTCGAAGCCGATCTCGGTGCGACTGACTCGTCCTGGCCGCAGCCACTTCGGCCGGGCGATCCGAGTCTCGGGACGCGCATCGCCGGTCACGTCGCGGTGTTGGATTTTTGGGCCACGTGGTGCGAGCCCTGTCGTGAAACGATTCCCAAGGTGATCCGTCTCGCCGACGCGTATGGGCCCGAGGGGCTGGTCGTGGTCGGTGTCCACGTCGGTCGCGGGAGCGAGAGTGCTACTGCATTTGCCGAGGATGCCGGCATCCAATATCCACTCTACACCGATGAAGACTATGCCTTCAGCGATCGGTTTGGGGCCCGCAGCGTTCCCACCGTGCTCGTCGTTGCGCCCAATGGTTCCATCGTGCACCGCAGCCGGGAACTCGACGCGGAGGTGCTGGCAGCCATTCGCGAGCAGCTCACTCACGTCAAAAACACGGACACGGGGGCGGCCGACAAGTCGACCCCCATCAGCCCCGGCGGGGCGTAAGACCGTGATGCCGTTCACGGCCTGCGCTCGAGGTGAGCGACGAACGAACTACGGGGGTGGCGGAGGGACGAAGCGACTTGCTTCGATGTCCACGTTGGTGACCAGTTCGACGACAGTGGTTTCCGCCGTGAGCAACGACAAGTCCATGATCGATCGCGTGGCGCTGAGCAAGCCATCGCGTTCTTGGTAGTTTTCGAACGTGATCCGTACGGGGGTCTTGCCGAGTGGGGACACTTGCTGGAACCGCTGTTCGGCGAGCAATCCTGTTGTTTCGTCGAACGTGAGCATCACCTCGTCGCCGGACGAATGGGTCAATCGGACGTCGAAGAAGGTCACCCCGTTCGCCTCACGGTGGGCTTCGGTGTGAGCGGACGTGAAGTAGCGACTCCAGTCTGCCACCAGCGTCACGCCGTTGCCCCAACGCATCTGCGAAGCTTCGATCCCCTCGAGCTGGCGAAGGCCGTGGATCGGATCATCGGACCAAACGATCTGCTCCGACGCCCAAAGCCGGCTGACGCCGAAGCCCTTCATGTCGGTTTCGGCGTAGAACTGACCGCCTTTCCACCAGAGTCGATTGGTCGCGTTGAGGTTGTGCGATGGAACGGTCGTCGTACTTTCGATGTAGTAGGAGTGAATCGCGTCGAGTCGCGCACGTCCGCCGATCGCTTCGACGGCTCGCTCGAGGATTTCCTCGGCACGCGGCAGGGTCGTCGCACCCGACGTGCCTGGGGGAGCCACCTCTGCGATCGGGACTCGAGGGGTTGAGGGGACGAGTGGCTCGTCGGGCCCGAGGGAAGGGGGGGACTTGCATCCCACGAGCAAAGTGAACAAAGCGGCTCGCGCAAAGCGCTGCATGGAGAATTCCTCGCTGAGAGCTTCGGGATTCAGGACGTTCCCGAACCGTCGGAGCCGCTCGATCCCGAACCGTCGGAGCCGCTCGATCCCGAGCCACCGAGCTCACCCGTGCTCGCGCTCGAGGTCGAGCCTTCGGACTCACCGGATGCAGAGCTTGTGGAGCCCGAGTCCGTCCCAGATCCGTCCGCTCCGCCGGAACCATCGCCCGTCGAGCCCCCTGTTCCGGTGAAGTCATCCGGCGGAGACGGCTCGTAGACGCAGATTCCGAGCTCCGCGAGACAGGACATCGTAGGCGGGCAAGTTTCGCCGTTTTCGCAGCTGAGGACACATGTGCCCGCTTGGTCGCTGTCTGCGTTACGGCAGAGGGGCTTGGCCGTTCCGCCCAAATTGTTTTCCCAGCAGTTGCAGTCGCTGCGGCAACCTCGCGTGCAAACCTCCCAAGCCTCCCAGGGATCGTCGTGGAGGCACGTTCCCTGGTTCGGGCAGTAGTAACCGATGCATGCCACGAATTCGCCCTCCGGCGGAGGCTCGGAGCACATCGGAGCTCCATCGTCGCCTCCGGCGGTCGTGAGGACGGAGGTCGTATTCGGTGAACCCGTGTTACCGTCCTCGTTGGCTTCGGTGTCGGCGTTGCCCCCTTCGTTGGAGGGCCCACATGCCAGCGCCGTCGCGAAGCCCAGCCAGCAAAGTTTCTTCCACGCCCCACAGGGGCTGAGGGTCTTCCACGCCCCACAGGGGCTGAGGGTCTTCCACGCCCCACAGGGGCTGAGGGTCCTCCACGCCCCACTGAGGCTGACAGTCGTCCAAGCGTTCATGGGTCCGACAATAGCGCGCCAGAGCGCGCCGCGGAGGGTCGTTCCATCGCCCGCGGACAAAGTCACAGCGGCAGTGAACATCGGCGTGTGAGAACCAGGGCAGGCTGGTCCTTCACTTGGGGGTACCGTCGGGTTTGTGCACGGGTAAACTCCGCCCGATGGGTGCCGAGGCTGATCGCGATACCGACGTCTCCCCTCCAGTGGATCCCGACCTCGATCTCGTCGATCGTTGGGTTGCAGGTGACGTGAGCGCCCAAGATCAGCTGCTCCACCGCTACTACGACAACCTGCACAGATTCTTCGAGGTGAAGGTTGGCCAGGCCGCACCGGATCTCACCCAGAACACCATGATCGCTTGTGTGAAGGCGATTCATGGTTTTCAGCGCCGTTCTACCTTCAAGACGTTCTTGTTTGCTATCGCACGCCGACAACTCGCTTATTACCTGCGCCAAGAGCAGCGGCGCGCGGATGGCTCTGGTTTCGACGAGGGAGTGTACCAACCCGATACCTTCACGAGCCCGAGCCGCATCGTGTCGGCGCGCGAAGAGCAGCGTCTACTTCTGTACGCCCTCGAACACCTTCCCGAAGATCAGCGGATTGCGGTACAACTTTACTACTGGGAAGCGATGAGTAACCGGGAGATAGCGGCTGTATTGGACGTCACCATTACTGCCGTCACGACACGACTCGCACGCGCTCGGCAGGGAATTCGCCAACGGGTGGCCGATTTTCGACCCAAGCCTTACATCGCGCAGCAACTCGACGATAACTTGGATCTCTGGATGCGTTCACTCATCGACACGCACAACTGAGCGGTGTTGCATCGAGTCGAACCATTCACCTACGGAGTGGCGTGAGATTCAGCGATGGAGCCGCGTGCCACGGAGTGGCGTGACGCCCAATCAACCACGGAGTGGCGTGAGCCCACTTTACATCGAGCCGCAGGCAGACCATGCTGGAGGCCTCGCGGAAGGGACCAAGAGCATGGCTGCGGAACCGTCAGGGCGCCTCGGTCAGTATCAGTTGATGGAACGGATCGGCCGTGGCGGTATGGCCGAGGTTCATCTCGCTTGCGTCACGGCCCCGAACGGATTTCGCAGCCTGGTGGCCGTCAAGCTCGTGCTTCCGCACCTGCGCGACGATCCCGGGTTCGCGGCCATGTTCTTGCGCGAAGCCGCGATCGCGTCGCGGCTCGATCATCCCAACATCGTCCGCATCGTCGACTACGGCTTCGAGGGGGAAGAGCAGTTCCTCGCGCTCGAGTACGTGCACGGACAGAGCGTTCGAGAGATCCTGCGGGCGACGGCGAAGTTAGCCTCACGCCCCACCGGGGTGGAGTCGGCCTCGCGCCCCGTAGGAGCTGAGTCGGCGTCGCGGCTCACGGCGGCTGAGTCGGCGTCACGGGCCTCACGGCCGACGGCGGCTGAGTCGGCCTCACGGCTTACGGCCGCTGAATCGGCGTCACGGGCCTCACGGCCGACGGCGGCTGAGTCGGCCTCACGGCTCACGGCGGCTGAGTCGGTCTCGCGGGCCTCACGGCCCACGGCCGCTGAATCGGTGTCACGCCCCAGAGGCGCTGAGTGGGCCTCACGTTCTCCAGAGAACGAGACAGAAGAGGGCCTTCCACTCTCTACTGCTCTCAGCATCGTGAGAAGTGTGGCTTACGCTCTTCACCACGCGCATGAGGTCCGAGACCCTTCCGGCCAGTTCCTCGGCCTCGTTCATCGCGATGTGTCGCCAGCGAACGTGCTCGTCCGGTACGACGGCGTCGTGAAACTCGTGGACTTCGGTATCGCGAAGGCAACGAAACGAATCCACACGACCATCGCAGGCTCGCTCAAGGGCAAGATGGGATACATGTCGCCCGAGCAATGTCGTTGCGAGCCGGTGGATCGACGGTCGGATATTTTCGGCCTCGGAATCCTGCTCTACGAGACCACGCTCGGTCGTCGGCTGTTTGCGGCCGTGAACGAGTACAGTGTCCTCGGCAAGGTCCTACGCGGGGAATACCTGCGCCCCACGGCCGTCGACCCCAACTTCCCACCGGGCCTCGAGGAGGTCATCCTCAAGTGCCTCGCGCTCGACCCCGAGGACCGCTATCCCACGGCTCGCGAGGTCGCCCACGCGATCGAGCGCTTTGCTGCGATGGATGGGCGCGTCATCTCCGAGTCCGCGGTTGCGGAAACGATGGATGAGCTGTTCCCCTCAGAGGCTCGCCAACGCATTGCGATGCCGGAGGTCGAAGCCGCTTCGTCGTCCTCGATCACCGAGCCGACCACCGATTCACCATTGACGCTGGCAACGGGAGCCGACTTTCAACAGGTGCGTGGACCCGGGAGTTCTCGCCGCGCGCTGGCGATCGGGGCGGGGATCGCGTCAGCGATCTGGGTCGGCGGCTTCGCGACGTACGTTTTGTTCTCCGGACGCGCGCCGGAACCCTCCGCCTCGAGCTCGACGGCCGTCGCTCCCGCGACCGAGCTCATCGCACCGCAGTCTCCGGAACCGCACCTTGATGCTCGCTCGAAAAGGACACGGGTCGAGGGGGGGTCGACTCCGACGTCGACGATCGTGACGGCTCGATCGCAGGTCGTGGAGCTTCAGCCCGCATCGTTCTCGATGCCGTTGGCCGATTCGGAGCGATACACGAGCATCGAGGGTCCTCCTCCGTCGCCGCCGAGTCCTAGCCTCACCCTCGTGACGGCCCCAACGCCCGAGATCACTCCTGCGCCGGGACCCACGGATGCACCGAACCCTCCGATCGAAGAAGCCGCGTCTGCTGCAGTCGTTGCCGAGCCGTCGGTCGTTTCGACCGACGAGGTGGCCGCTTCCCGAGGAGGACCGGCGAGGTCGAAAAAGCGGAGCGGGAAGTCCACGGCTTCGAGCCGCGCGAAGGCGCGGCAAGCCGAGCCGATCCACCCACCTCTCGTTGCGTCTCCATCCTCGCCGAAGGTTCAGGGGCTTCCGCCTCCGCCTCCGCCTCCCGCCCCGGTGCTCTATGCCCTACCCAAGCCGGTCGAGCCCAAACCCGCGTCGAGGAACACGGAAGACGAACGATCGGAACGACGCCCCTCCGATCGCGAATCAGGGAACCCCGAACAATGGATCGAAGAGCTCGATGCGATCCGTCCCCCGCGTTAGTCGATGATTCAGATCCTTGCGTTGGCTTCTCTTGCGCTCGTCTTGGCTCCGAACTCCACGTTGTCGACCGAAGAACTCCAGCGGTTCGCGAGCGAGAGTTTGGCGCAGCGTCGGTTCGACGTCGCTGCACAGCGTTTTGGTGAGCTATATCACCGAACCATGGACCCTTGGGCTCTCTACAATCAAGCCCAGTCCGTTCGACTCGGAGGAAATTGTCCTGCAGCGATTCGCTTGTATCAAGAGGTGATCGAGGCTCCGAGTGCCGACGAGCGCGACCGATTTCAAGCTCAAATGAACATTGATCGGTGCCGCGCCGGGGAGTCGTCGACCCCACCACCGGAAACGCCACCAAAACCGCCGGCCTCTCGCCGCTGCGAGAAATGGGCATGCGATCTCGAGGGGTGGTTGCTAGTAGGTGCGGGCGTCGTGTCCGGAGCGGCGGTGGGAGTTCCGCTGTTCTTGATTGGCCGCAATCAGCAAGATCAAGACGGGTCGACGAGCGAGGGAGACTTCGTCGAGCAAGCGGCACGTGGCCAACGGCTGGAATTCTCGGGGGCCGTGCTGATGGCGGTCGGGTCCGGGCTGTTGGTGAGCGGAATCGTCCGTTGGGTGTGGGTCGCTCGCTATGGTCGAAAACCGCGCCGACAACGCGGTCCGCTGTCGGGTCAGGCGATCATCGGATATCCAACATTCGTTTTGCGTTAGAACTTGATCCGTACGATTTCTAGTTCACACAGAAGACACTCATTCGTGTTGGGCAACGATGAGTTTCTTGCTTGACCGCCCGAAGAGGATGGCTCGCTGGCTCCATTTCTGTGTGAAATTAACGTGTCCTTATCTGCTGAATTATCGCAAAAATCGTGATTCAGAACGTGCTTTATCCGCTCCTATGCTTCGGGTTATTCTCGTCGTAAGTGGAGCAGACATGCGTTCACGCCCGGAAAATCCAGGCTTGGACTATTCTTGGTACAAGAGCGCTAGGGGCCGCTGCACAACGCCTGCCCCGGCACCGCTACGTCACCACGGACGCTGTTCAGCGCGCTGAGCTCGTTTTGTGGGGAAGAAAACTTCACTGTGGCGGTGACAACGACTGCCGTAACGCAACGATAACAACGCGACTGGTTCATGTGCGGGCCGGTCACTGCTGGGTTTTGAGGGAAAGAGGAGTGTAGTTATGAGAATCCGACGACTAAGCCATTTCGGCGCCGGTATCCCCTTGAGCATTGGCGCATTGCTTGCGCTGACGACCGCTTGCAACGAGCCAGGTGGCGACGATCCCGATCCAACGGGTGCCGATGTGACCGGCGGCGTGGATCCCGAGACCGGCGGCGGTCCTGGGGAAGAAGCCGTTGATCCCGATTCCGAAGAGGGCGACGACCCAAGCGAAGAAGGACCCGAGGAAGGCGGGGACGTTGATTGCGGTATCGAAGAGACCTATATCGAAGGGCTCTTCAACGACAACTGCGGTGGTTGCCATGGTACCGCCGCCGTCCAGAACGACAACGTTCGGGTTCCGGGCTACGACTACGTCGCAGACATCGCGACTCTTGTCGGTTCCGGAAAGATCGTCATGGGCGATACCGAAGCTTCGCCACTCTTCGGGTTGATCGCCGACGGCACGATGCCGCTCGATGGCGAACCACTCGCGCAGGCGGATGTCGATCGCGTCGCTGCCTTCATCAACAGCTGCGAAGTCGAAGGGGTTGAGCCCGGCGACAACGGCTTCGAAGACGATTGCGAGCCGAACCCGTTCCTGAGCGATACCGACATCCTCGAGCTCATGGTGGACGACATCCAATCGAACGATGTCGACGAAGACGATCGCGAGTTCACCCGCTACCTCTCCTGCGCTCACTTGAGCAACCAAGGAGTGTGCGGCCTGGAGATGACGGCCTACGAGGACGCGTTGAACAAGCTCGTGAACTCGACCTCGGTCGACGCGACCGCGACCCGCATCGTTCCGGTTGAGGGCAGCTTCGGTTCGATCTTCCGCATCAACCTCGAAGACTACGGCTACGATGAGCCGGTCATCGCCGATGCGTTCGACAAGGACGTCGATCTTGTCAATGATGACGTCCTCTTCAACCTGCAAGTCGCCGTAGCATTCAACGACAAGTGGGAGCTCATTTCGCGCGGAAGCCCATACGGCTTCACCTGCGACCTCGGCGAACAAGACTGCGCCGACCTCGTCGAAGATGCCGTGGACTTCATCCCGTTCCTCGAGTGCGATGCTTTCATCGAGATCGCATCGCGATCGGATGATTCCGACTTCGCTTCGGGTATCTACTACGACCTCGCCGAAGTTCCCGCAGACCTCGACGATCTTGAGGTGCTGTTGAACTTCAACTTCGATCAGTTCCTCATTGACGAAGAAGTGATCCGTGCGGGTGTCGGCAACTCGATCGCGACCCGTAACGAACTGCTCGTGCAGTATCTGCAGTCGGACAACGGCGACCACGTGTTTACGCGCTGCGATTTCGACGGAAACGAAGTCGGTGAAGACCTTCGGAACAACCCGATCGATATCCTCGACGAGTGCGACAACCAAGCCCTCATGTACAGCCTGCCGAACGACATGTTCGCGTACATGATGGTGGACGCCAACGGGATTCGGATCGACGAGATCCTCGCCGAAGATTTCGGTGACCCGCGCCTTGGACTCGACAAGGGCGGTAACAACATCGCGAGCAACAGCTGCAACGGTTGCCATGGTGGCCAGATCCTGCGACCCGCCGAGGACTTCGTCCTCGGTGTGTATCAAGACGGTGACGGCAACGACGACATCAACGAAGATGATGTGGAAGCCATCTATGCCGAACTCGACGACTTCCAGGAGCTCCTGGATGACACGGCTTCGGAGTACCTCAACGTTCTCGATGACATCGTGAGCAACACCAACCGCGACACGATTCAAACGCTCTATCTCGAGTTCCGAGACGACGTTGACTCGATTGTTGCGGCCTCTGAGTTCCTCATCGCCGAAGGTCAGCTCGATAACAACCTCGCGGACTGCAGTGACACGTTGGAAGCTCTCGGCACCGGTGGCACTGTTTCGCGCGACAACTTCGAGCGGCTGAGCTCGGAGTGCCGTTGCGAAATCGGTACCGCAGATCCCGATTTCTGCGACGATGTCTTCGGTGGTGCTGATCAAGCCTCCGTCGACAACGACGAGCTCAACTTCGCGGCCATCTTGGACGCGGCGCTCTAATCGTCAAAGACGACCCACGAGTTTTTCTCGCTTCACCTTCTTGAAGGGGTGAGGCGGGAATGCTGAACTGAACCCGCGTAGCTTGACGGCTGCGCGGGTTTTGTCATTTCGGACACCCTCCATGGCCAAGCTTGAGTCCACGTCTCGAACGGACGGTCGTCACGGTGGTCGCAGAGTCTGTGCGATCGGCTTGGCTTCGGCGTTGAGTTCGTTCACGGGCTGTTATTTCGAGCCGATCGTCTATCGCTGCGCCGTCAATGCAGATTGCGATCGCGAGCCGGACGGCAAATGCGAAGACAGCAGGTACTGCAGCTATCCCTCGGATAAGTGTGACGATTCGCTGGGACGGGTCTACAGCGACAATGCGAGCCCAGACCTGCGCGGCGATTGCTTGGCGACGACGACCCTCGCGGCGGATGCAACCTCCGACGAAACGACCCTTGCATCGGGGACGAGCGGCTCGAGCGAGTCCACGGGAGACGGATCGCTCGAATCGAGCACGACGATGGGTGTCTCTACGGACATGGGCGAAGTTTCGTCGGAGTCTGCGGGTGGATCCTCGACCGGGGAAGCCTCGGAAGTGACGGGGACCGGCGGTGACGCGTCCACGGGCGTCGCAACCGGTGAAACCGGGTCGACTGGCGCGGGTGAAGGTTCGTCGACCGGAACGACCGGCGCCTAACCGATGGAGGCCCACGACGGCCAACATCGACGCGTCATCCTCCAGGCCAGAGGGGTGCTCGACCCCAAGCTGTGGTTCGAAGCACCGCTCACGCGGTCGGGCGTACGACGAGCACCGTGGCGTCATCCTCCGTGGACGCCGCGAGTTCGACGAGTTTCTGAGCGGTCTGCTCGGGTGGTCCCGATCTCGATTGATTGAGGACGGTCCGCGATCTCGAGAGCACGGTCCACACGCCGTCGGTGCAAAGGACATAGTCGGCCTCGAAATCGATCGATTCGGTGCGAAGGTCGATCGATGCGGGTGGCCCTGATCCGAGCGCTCGGGTCGGGGTCAGGGCATGATGCTTGGGCGTCCCAGGCCGCACCGTCCCGAGCGTGTGATCGGCCACGATGAGTCGAGCGAGGGATGAGCTGCCGACGTGATAAGCCCGGCATGCCCCGATCTGAGCGATGCAAAGGTAATCAGTGGCAAAATAGAGGGCGGTCAAGCTGGCCGAGAACGTGACCGGATCGTCGCCGACGTCGACCCCGAGTTTGGTCGCGAGCATGTGGACGGCCCGGCGGCGAGCCACTCGTGGATCGCCACAGTCGGAGAGCTCGATCGAAAGGCGCCGTCGGTAGAGCTCGGCGTGAAGTTGTAGGCATCGATCGGCCGCGCGGATCGCTTCGACCAATCGTGAGGATGGATCCAGCGACGCCGAAGCCTCGAGTTCGTCCGAAAACGCGGCAAGGGCTGCGTCGATCGCGATCGGTTTCGCGTGACCTCGAGTCGGGGCCTCGAGGGCGTCGGCGATCAGGAAAACGCCCAACTCTTCGTTGAAGTGGACCCGGTCGCTCCGATGTACCGAGCGAGACGCATGGGCGGTCCGGAACCGAGTCTGCGCTCCCACCGAGCCCACGTGAGTACCACGAACCGCTACAGGGGATCCATGTCGCCAACCCGTAGGATGCGGCGAATCTCGTCGCTCACGAACCCAAGCGCCATCGGCCGCTTCACGTTCGGGAGGACGACCACATCGTAGAGCTCGCGGACCACACCCTCGATCCTCAGCCAATGCAGCGTGTCACCCGTGCGGGTATCGATGACCAGGAGTCCGCACCGGGCCTCGGTTCCCTTTTGGTCCAGGGTTCGTCCGATCTCGAGGTCCGCAAAGGTTCGATTGTCTCGGTGCTTCGATGTGCCGACGACTGCGTAGGGGCCAACGAAGGTGAGGCCGCGAAGAAACCCCGGACAGAACGTCACGCGCTCGAAGGTTCCGCGCGTGCGGTCGATGAAGCCGAGATATCCCGTTCCGGCTTCGAGGACCCACAACACCCCATCGGAGGAGATCCGCGGTGAATGGGGCATCGACATGCCTTCCGCGAGGATGTCCCCACTGCGGACTTCGACCACCACGCCACCATGCCCCCGATGCTCGCGCCAGCCATCGGCGACGTCAGAGCGACCAACCGCGGTGACGTAAGCCGGTCTTCCATGATCGAAAGCAAGTCCATTGAGGTGGCACCGATCTTCGGCGGCCAAACGGGAGATCCACGGCGGCTTCCAGAGTGGCACGAAACTGTAGCGGTCGCTCACGGCAGCGAGACAGCTGAAGAGCGTGTTGGCGAAAACGATCCGTCCCTTGTCATCGACCCCGATGTCGTGGACGTCGAGGTCGCCGGTCGTGTACCCCACGCGAGGCACGTAGAGACGATCGTAGTGCTCGTGGGTTTCCCCCGACTCGAGCATGTTGTCGAACCGCCACAATTGATAGAGCGAGCTCATGACCATCGATTGGCCATCGCTCCAAAGACCCATGCAGCGATTGAAGGTGCGCTCGAAGACGGAGAGCTTGCCGTCTGCCTGCGCGCCCAGGAGGAACAGCTTGCCTGCTTGGTAGGTGGTGAATGCAAAGCTCGCGCGCTCCGTGGTCATCCACTCGACCAGGTGCCGCGAGGCCATCAACTCGAGCTTGGGATCGGACATGGAACTCGTCGGACGGTACGATGCCCATGCTGCGGGGAAAAGCCGTTCACGAAGAAGGCGCGCCGAAGGGGTCCCGCTCGCGCGGTTTCAAGCGATGCGGATTTCCTTTTGCACCGATTTGCCCTTGCGAAGCAACTTGACGCTCAGGTTGGAGGCGTGCCGCAACTTAGTGGCGAGCGCGACCACCTTGTCGATCGAGTCGAGCGCCTCGCCATTGACTTCGGTCAACACGTCTCCGGTTTGGAGGCCCAGCAGGTGCGGCAACGTGCCCGGTCGAACGCGGCCAAACGCGAACCCTTCGGGGCTCGGCCTGACCGCGGCTTGGCTCGCCAAAGCGCCTGGATCGGCCATGAGCGACTCGACGAACTTGCGCTCTACGACGCATGAGCCTTCGCTCGGACAATTGATCGCATCCTCTGCGCCGGGTAGGGCGGAGCTCGAACGGGCGATCTGTGGCTTCGGTGCTGCGGGACCAACGGGGCGTTCGGTTCGCGGTTGTGCTTTTGCACCACCGATCGGCAGGGTCTCCAAGCGTTGGCCGTTGCGGAGCTCGACCGCACCGGGTCGGACCGCGACGAGGACGACGCCTGGTCGGATCGTTTCGCCCACGGCGAAGACTCCGGTCGCGCGATGCTCCACGTCATACACCGTGGCGAGCGACAGGGTGGGATCTTCGGCTTCCATCGTGGCCGTCAGGGCAAGAGGCAACGCCGTGGCGATCGCAGGCGACGACGATGGATCCGTGGTCGTGGGTTGAACGGCAGAAGAGGAGGGGGAATCCGAGGTGCAGCCCGGACAGAAGGGGTTGTACGCAAGGATGGTGTCTCCAACGGCTTGCCGTGAGGCTCGAGCCTTGCGTTCGCGGCTTCGCGGAGGCTCGTCGGATGGCTTGGGCTCGTCCGGGTCCACGAGCGGTTGCGACGGAGCCGCATCATCGATAGACAACGTGAATCGAGTCCCGAGCGCGGTCATGGCTGCGCTCCCGGCAAACCCCACCGCGACCGCAAAACCGGCGAGCTGGACGACCCAGAAGTGTCGACGAAGCAAGAGCCCGAATCGCATGAGACTTTGGGTCGCAAAGGCCGTGCCGGCCGTGATCTCGTTGAAGATCGGGATACGACGGGGCTGCCGCGTTGGATCCTCGCGGCAAAGGGTCCCGAAAGCAGGGAGACCCGTGCCAACCTGTCAAGGCACCCTCGATGTGGAGCCTCGGTCACGACAGGTGGCGAGCCAACCGGCCGGCTCGTCCATCACATCGACGGAAAGGTCCCGCGCACGACCCGCGTCGGACGGGGCACTTGCCCCACAGGGACAGTTTCGGCCTCGCGGTGGACCAGATAAAAGCGTCGCATGAACTTGACGGACCCTTTCTCGTATCGAAACCGTTGTGGCCGAAGGGCGCTGCTCGCCGTGCTCGTCTTGCTGGCTTCGAGTTGTTTCAGTCCGGACGTGGATGGGTCCGAACTTGGCAACGACTCGGACTCGTCCACCGACAGCGTGGTTCCCGAGCCGTCGAGTGGTGACGATGACGCGGCGTCCCTCGATGCCGGAAGCGAGAATCCAAGCGGAGGAGGGGAAACTGAGGGAGAGGGAACAGCGGGGAGTGTCGGAGGAGTGGAAGCTGAGGGAGAGGGATCGGCGGAGAGTGTCGGAGGAGTGGAAGCTGAGGGAGATGGACCGGCGGAGAGTGTCGGAGGAGGGGAAGTTGAGGGAGAGGGAACGGGGATCGAAGCGACCTCATCCACGACGGACGCGGGTACCTCGGAAGGGGTTCCCGATCTCCGACCCCAAGCGGCTGACGATGTCTACCGCATACGCCAAGGCGAAACTCTTACCATTTCGGCGGCGGAGGGGAACGGACTTCTGCAGAACGACCGCGGAGGGGTTGGCCAGCCTCTGGCGGTTGTGGAGCAGACTCTCATCTTAGCGAGCGGTGCCACCGTCCGGTTGCGCGGCGATGGGAGCTTCCAGTATCAGCCAGACTCGACGGCCGTTTTTTGGGGGGAAGAGTCGTTCGAGTACACGGTGATTGATGTCGTCGCCGAGCAAGCGACAGGTCAGGTTCGAATCGTCGTGAGTCCGACCGCGATCCCGCTATCGAGGGTGACCGAAGGGGTCGGTGGGTTCACGATGAATGGTGAGACGGCGGGAGACGCAGTGGGCGTATCTGTTGGCGGAGCCGGAGATGTCAATGGCGACGGCCTGAACGACATCGTCGTCGGTTCCCGAGGCGGGCGGACCTATATCGTTTTCGGCACGAGCGAGGTAAGTCGAGCATCGCCGTTGTCTTTAGGGGCTGTGGCGCAAGGCCAAGGAGGGTTTGCCCTCGATGAGGAACTGGCGAACGACGGGGCTGGCGTCACGGTATTCGGTGCAGGCGATATCAATGGCGACAGCCTAGCAGACGTCCTCATTGGCGCCTCGGGCTCGGATGTAAACGGCAGTGCCTCCGGGAGGGCTTACGTGGTGTTCGGTCGCCGTCAGGGAGCTGCGGTACCGATTTCTTTGAGTACCATCGCGCTCGGCCAGGAAGGTTTTGCCATGAACGGCGAAGCGACGGGCAACCGTGCAGGACAGTCGGTGAACGCATTAGGCGACTTGAATGACGACGGCTATGCCGACGTTCTCGTGAGCGCAAACGAGGCCCTTCCAAACGAAACCGGGAGGACGTATGTAGTGTTTGGCGGTTCGAGCCTAGGGTCGCCAATCTCGTTGTCGGCCGTCGCTCTGGGCGACGGCGGGTTTTCAATCAATGGGCAGGCCGGAGACTATCACTCCGGGATCACGGTAGGTCGGGCCGGAGACGTGAACGGAGATGGGGTCGTCGATATCCTGGTCAGTGCCATTGGTGTAGATGGCGCAACTGGTTCCGACTCGCCCGGGAGGGTTTACGTAGTGTTCGGTTCGAACCAAGTCGTGTCGCCAGTTTCGTTGGCGGATGTGGAGAGAGGCGTGGGCGGATTCGCGATCGACGGCGAGGTCGCAGGCGACGATTTCGGAGAAGGCGCCGTGAGTGGAGCAGGAGACGTCAATGGGGATGGTTTGGCCGATGTGATCGTGGGCGCGGACCGAAACAGCATCAGCGGCAATGCTTCCGGCAGGAGCTACGTCTTGTTGGGTCGTCGCAACGGACCTCCGATTTCTCCAGTGTCGTTGCAGGATGTGGTCAACGGTGAACTTGGGTTTGCGATCGATGGAGAGGCAGAGCTCGATCTCTCCGGAACGTCGGTAAGTGGTGCCGGAGATGTGAACGGGGATGGTCTCTCTGACATGATCGTGGGCGCTGGAGGTGGTGACCCGAACGGAGCCTCATCAGGAAGGAGCTACGTGATTTTTGGCCAACGCAACCAAGCCCGCGTGCTGCTAGCGGCTGTGGCGAGGGGCGAAGGGGGATTCGTCATCGACGGAGAAGTTGGGGGGGACGCATCCGGTCGTTCGGTGGGCGCAGCAGGGGACGTGAACGCTGACGGGTTTGACGACGTTCTGGTTGGAGCGGATGGGGCCGACCCGATTGGATCGGGCTCGGGCCGAGCCTATGTCATCTACGGAGGCGATTTCACGTTGTCGGCCACGGCAAGCCCCTAGGCCTGCCTGCCCCTTGGCTCCTAGGCTTCGACGGAGGTCGCTGGGCGTCGAGGTGCTGTACAACCGCGAGCTGCGATTGCCACTCCGTCATGAGCGTGCGCGCCGACCACGAAAGTCCGTGCCGATAAACTTGCGGACAAGCTGCGTCGTTTGGGCATCGACCCCGACGTGTGAAGCTCAGCGCCCGGGTGAGGACGGGACGCTCCGGGCAAGGAAGGGTCGACCCACGGTACGGACGAGGCGCCCCGGGTACGGACGAGGCGCCCCGGGTGCGGAAGGGTCGACCCACGGTACGGACGAGGCGACACACGGTACGGAAGGGGCGACACACGGTACGGAAGGGTCGACACACGGTACGGACGAGGCGACACACGGTACGGACGCTGGACCCGCGGCGTGGGCGCCAGAAGGGGCGACGAAGGACGAGCTGGCTTGGCGGTCGACCTCAATCGCTCGCGACGTCATCGGTCGACCGGGCACATCGAAACCCGCTGCCCACCGCTCGGGACAAAGGATCGATGCCGATGCGGTAGTCCACCCGAAAGCTCTCGGCGTTGAGACTGCCCCCGTTCCCACCGCGGAGGACCCGCGTCACCTGACTGCTGTCATAGTAGCTGTCTGTCCACTCGAGGACATTTCCGCTCATGTCCTGGATCCCGTCCACGCTATCGCCATTCGGTGACTTGCTTCCCACGGAGTTCGTGACCGTCCCATCACACCCGATTTGTTCGTCAAACATGACGGCGAAGTCGCAAGTCGGTTCAGGCTCGTGACCCCACGGGTACGTGCGTGCAGCTTCCCCCCCGCGTGCCGCCCATTCCCACTCCCATTCCGTAGGCAATCGACCTCCCGCCCATTCGCAATACGTATTCGCGTCGAGCCACGACACGCCATTGATTGGATGCTCGCTGCGGTCGGCTCCCCCATAGTTGTAATCGCCATTGTCCGCGTTGGTGGTTCCCGTAGGTTCATCACAGATGCTGGCAGCGACGCACGTCGTGTATTGTCTCGCGGTGACTTCCTGCCGATCGAGGAGGAACGTGGCGATGTCGTGGCTCACCGTGTTCACGTCGACGAAGCTCCCCGCGGCAATGCAAACGAGATCCTCGGTGGTTGGGCAGGTCGTCGCGGGTGTCGTCGTGTCCTCGCCGAGTGTCGTCACCCCTTCATCCGTGAACGACGTCGAGGTCGAGCTGTCGAGTAACTCCATGGTCGTGGATCCAGCGTTTGAAGCTGACGTCGAAGCCTCGAGCACGCTGGTCGCAGGTTCCATGGCCGCAGAGGCGTCCGCGATCCCCGTTTCGCTCACGTTGGTTCCGGAAGTCTCGGAGCCGGACGTCGGTAGGATTTCGTAACTTAGACAGCCGGTGAGCATGATCTCCATCGCGGCGAAAACCGAGGGAACTTGCGGGCGGCTCCACTTAAGCTTCCTGTCCATGATCCCCTTGGGCGATCTTAGCATGGGGCTCCGTCGCCCTGTGCTGCCCAACGTCGTGCTCCGACGTCGAAACGAGATATCCATCAACAAGAGTCGATGGTCGGTCGCGCAAACGGTAGGGGCGCACTGCGAGGCGCCTGTCATCGATTCTCGCGAGCCTGCATCGCCTCCACGATCCGAGGGCGGTGAGCGGCCGACTGGGCCGCGATCCCGAGCAGAACGCCGTGGACGGGCACGAACTCGGGCGCGGCATCGTACGCTTCGAGGTACACATCCACGGCTTCGACCGGGACGGGATGTTGTTGCCGGGCTGCGTCGACGCGGAGCTTTTCGCCGTGCAGATAACGGTCTAAAGCCACGCCGAAGCGATCGAGGTCGGGCCAAACCTGCGCGCGAGGATCGTGCAGGCGTTCGCTTGCGATCCCTCGGCGCACCGCGAGAAGGCTCACGAGATTGATCCAGCCGAGATCGTGGGCGTGTTCGTAGGCCGAGGCGGCCGCGCGAAATGCCACGATCGGTCGAAAGTCCGTGTTGCGAGGTCCATCACCTGCCCACTGCCGGAGGCCTTCGGCGTCGAGCAAGTGCGATGCGAGCCAATCGCGCGGATCGTCGAGTAGCAGCGCGCGCTGAGTCGGCATCGTGAGACGCGATCGGATCGTTTCGAGGTCCACGCTCCACCCGTCGGGTGCCCCAATGAGCACGAGCGCCGGGGTTTGGACGTTGTAGACACCGAGGAATGCGTCGGCGACTTCGAAGACGTCGGTGAACGTGCGAACGATCGCACGCAGGCTCGCGGAGTCGAGCTGATGGAGCGGCAGCCACTGGGCGAACAATCCTCCTCGGCCGAGGCGAGTGCGGCAGCGTTGGAAATGTTCGAGCGCGAAGAGTCCGGCGGCTCCGTCTCGACCCGGATGGAAGAGGTCGGCGACGATGACGTCGTAGGAGCGCGTCGAAGCGGAGACGAATCGCCGGGCATCGGCGACGTGGAACGAGATCCGCGGATCTTCGAAGACGGAGAGATTCGTCGCATTGAACCAGTGGAGTTGCTCGAGGATCTCCGGCACGAGTTCCACCGCGTCGACACGTTCGGCCGGCGTCTCGATGATCCCGGAGAGGGTTGCTCCCGTGCCCACTCCAAGGAAGAGGACATCACGTGGCGACGGGTGCAGCAGCAAGGGCAGCCGACCCATTCGGCGTTCGCCAAAAGCTCCTGCGCCCCCCATCCGGAACTGCGCACCCACCCGCAGGCGGCGTTCGGGGGACGTCGACCCAGGTGCCGCTTTCTCGCTGACGGTGACGAGCCCGAGCAGCGTCTCGCGTTGGGTCAGCGTCGTCCATCCGGGTTCCTCATCGACGAGCACGAGCGACGCCGGTGCGAAAAACGTGGCGACGACGACCGCGAGGGTCGGGACGAGCTGCCATGCGGTCGGGAATCGTCGGAACCAGGTGAAGCCGAGAAAGACGAACAGATACCCGTACGCGATGACGAAGATCGAATCGCGATACCCATAGCTCGGCAACAAACCGAACGCGCAAACCAATGGTGCGATCGCGGATCCGAGGGCGTTGGCCGCATAGCCCCATGCGAGATGGTGGGGTGCCGTCAGAACCGTCAACTGGGCAAACGTCATGCCCATCACCAATGTCGCGGGGCCAAAGATGACGGTCGCGATCGCGAGTTCGGCCAACATGTGATGCAGCGGGCTCGCGCCCGCGGGAACGAGTGTTTCGAGCAGTGCCGGAACCATGCGCACGAGACTCGCGGTCGCGATCGAGGCAAACGCGAGGAGCAGAAGCATCGCGGCGGTGGCCGTCGCGGGTCTGTGCGGGTTCCAGCGTGGGGCCAGCGCGGCGTGGAGTCTCGACCCCGCGGCGGTGCCGAGGAGGTACACGGCGAGCAAGTGCGCGAAGGTGTAGATGGTGTTTTCGAGTCGTTGACTGGCGACCTGCACGACGACGACTTCGAGGGCCAAGCCGAGCGCACCCGTGGCGCCGAGCACCGCGACCACGAGCCACGGCTCACGGAGGACATCGGGGTCGGGGTCGCCGGAGGTACCCACGATCGGACGCTCGCGATCCGGCCGGCTGGCGAGGCCCAACGGGTCGACTGGGGAAGAAGCGGGCGGGGAAAATGCCTCACACCCCATGGGGGCTGGAGCGTCGGTCGACCGTTCGCGAAACGACCAGGCCATGGCGGCCGCGGTGACACCGATCGTCGCGATGACCCATATGGCGCGATCGAGACCCAAGCGTGGCAATAGCAGATGAACGGTAATCAGGACTCCAAACGTGGCGCCAACGGTATGGGCTCCATAGAGTCGACCGACCGCTCCATGGGCTCGACGATCGAGCTCGAAGCGTCGCTGCGCGACCACGAAGAGTGGCCAAATCGCACCCAGGCATAAGGTTCCAGGGATGAGCGCCACGCCGGAAAGCCACCATCGCGACCAGCCGAGCGCTGGTTGGCCGTCGAGGATGCCCGCGAACGCGACGAGCCATGCCGGCGAAAGTGCGGCGAAACTTGCAGCGCCGAGTTCGAAGCCGACGAGGGGGGGAATCGGGTCTTTCCCCCGTCGGATGATGCGATGCGAAATCATGGCCCCGAGAGCCAAACCAACAAAGAATCCACTCAGCGCGGATACAACGCCGAACGCGTCGTGTCCCAGAGTAAGACCCAGAATGCGCGTCCACACGACCTCATCACCTAGGGCCGCCGTTCCTGAAAAAAATGCCGCGACGAGCAAGGCGCGTTCGCGTACCGTTCGACCCACGAACGCGAGGATACCTGTAAGGGGCCGTAAGGGGCTCCCACGGATGAAGGCACCCTCTCCAACTCGATCGGTGCACCTTCAGCCTCCTCCGTGGAGGCGAGGAGAATTCAGGCTCCATGGGAGGTGAAGCCAATCTCCATGCTGGCTCGATCGCAGCGCTCGAGTTGCTGCGAGGCCGTCGGATTGCAGTCCTGACCGGAGCCGGTTGCAGTACGGATTCTGGCATCCCCGACTATCGCGGGCCGTTGACGCGCGATCGGATCCGCACTCCGATCCAGTATCAGGCATTCATCTCCGATTTGACCGCGCGCCAACGCTATTGGGCGCGTGCGACCGTGGCGTGGCCTCGCTTTCGATCGAGCGAACCGAATCCGGCCCATGTCGCTCTCGCAACGCTCGAAGCGGCCGGCATCTTGCGTGGCGTCGTCACCCAAAATGTGGATCGTCTCCACGCGAAGGCCGGGAGCCGTTCCGTCGTCGAGTTGCACGGTGCCCTCCATGAGGTTCGATGTCTCGGCTGCCGTGAGCTGGTCGCACGCGAGCACGTGCACGATCGTTTCCGTGACGCGAATCCCCACCTCTCCGACGATGCTGTCGAGGTCGCTCCCGACGGAGATGCCGAGCTGCCAGCGTCGGTGGTCGCGAACTTTCGTATCGTGGACTGTGCGCGATGCGGTGGGATGCTCAAACCCAACGTCGTGTTCTTCGGCGAGAATGTGCCACGGGCGGTGGTCGATGCGGCCTACGCGTGTGTTCGTGGAGCCGACGCGCTGCTCGTCATCGGTTCGTCGCTCGCCGTCTGGTCGGGCTACCGGTTCGTTCGAAAAGCCCATCAACTCGGCATCCCGATCGTGATCGCAAACCTCGGCCCCACCCGAGGAGATGCGGAAGCGACCGTTCGCGTCGAGGCCCGCGCTGCCGAGATTCTCCCGCGTTGGGCTGAAGAACTCGCCAAGTAGCGTCGATCCCGCGCCTGCAGGTCGGACCCCGATCCTTCGTATTCGTGCGGATTCCTGGCGGTTTGGGGCGGCGTCGTCTCGTTACAAAAAAAGATCGATCGTCGGTGCAACCAGGTCCTTTGGTCCGCGACTAGCAGCCCGCACTCCGACGACGCGCTGTGTGAACCGCGCGCTCACTTCGACTCCTTCTCCGGGTTCCTCCCGAGAGGAACCGGTGCCGCTCCAACGGGGCACCGGGGTTGTACGGAAGAACGCTTCACGCCCACGGGGGCTGAAACAACTTGTCCGTTTCCGACGAACTCGCTTCCGCTTCATCACCGACGCGCTTCCTACCCAACCGACTTATTCCCGGCCGACTCATTTATGAAGATCCTCGATGTCGCTGAATCCTATTCGAAGCAAGGAGGCGGAGTACGAACGTATATCCAACAGAAATTCGTCGCCGCAGCGGCAGCGGGCCATGAATTGGTCGTCCTCGCGCCTGGCTCCGAAGACGGAGAAGAAAGCGTTCGCGGGGGTAAGATCGTCTGGCTTCGCGGACCGCGTTCGTCATTCGATTCGCGCTATGGCTTTTTCAGCAGCGAGCAGACCGTGCATCGAGCGATCGCCCGGGAGGATCCCGACATTCTCGAGGGATCTTCGCCGTGGAATGGCGGGCGGTTCGCGGGGAGCTATCACGGCCGCGCGAAGAAAGCGTTCATTTTCCACACCGACCCCGTTGCGGTGTGGCCTCAGACGTTCCTCGGCAATGTGTTGGGCTTCGATCGCGTCGATCAATTGTTTGGGTCGTGGTGGCGGCGGCTACATCGATTGGCCAACGCCTACGATACCACCGTGGTCGCCGGCCATTGGCTCGCCCAGCGGTTGCATCGATTCGGAATTGCCCATACCGACGTCGTTCCGTTTGGAATCGACAAGCAGTGCTTTTCGCCGAACCGCCGCGATCTCGATCTACGAGCTCATCTGCTGGGCCTGTGCGGATTGCCTCCGAGTGCCAAATTGCTCGTGTCGATCAGTCGACTCGATCCCGAAAAGCGTATTTCGACGCTGATCGACGGTTTCCTCAAGGCGTCTCGCCAAACACCCATGGGACTCGTGATCTTTGGCCGAGGCGCGCTCCAGGGCTGGTATGCCCGAAAGGCCGCGCGTTCTCCCGGCGTGCATTTGCACGGCTACGTTTCCGATCGCGACACCGTCGCGCGTGCGCTCGCGAGTGCCGACGCGTTTCTGCATGGATCCGCGGCGGAAACCTTCGGCCTGGCCGTTGCCGAGGCGATCTGTTCGGGGGTGCCCGTCGTCGTCCCTGACCGAGGTGGTGCCGCGGCGCTGGCCGGTCCGGAGTTCGCTGCACGATATGGTGCGGGCGATGCCGATGGTTGTTCGGCGGCCATCCTCGAACTCATGGGTCGGGATCCAGCCCAGTTGGCGCGCGCGTGTCGGCGCGCATCGGAGGAGATCTCCACGATGGACGATCACTTCGCTGGACTCTTTGGGCTTTACGAATCGATGCTGGAGCCAAATCGGCGCACGCCTCGTCGTAGCCACTCCGCGACGCCGCTACAGGCGGCGAGCTGAAGGCGTCCGGTGTTCGTACGACGTCTCGAATCCGTGGAAGGTGGTCGGTGCGGGCCTTTGCACACCACCGAACCGCGGGCGTTTCGGCCCCCAGCGCCGACGTTCGGCCGCGGAGTTTCGCGGAACCGCCTCGTTGATTTTACCTCACCGAAACGTTGCGGACCTACGCTCCCGACGTGTCAGTCGTAGATGGAAGCGGGAAGCAGGTGGTCGCGATGAACTGGATGCGAGCACTATCCGACCACTATCGCGCCGTACGGGCACGTGACCCCGAAGGGAAACTCGCGCTCGTGTTCGATATCGACGGCACGATCCTCGATACACGGTTTCTCGTGGCCCACGTGTTGCGTGCCTACGATCGCGAGCATGGGACGCGATGGTTTCGCGAGTTCAAAGCGACCGATGTCGACGCTCATGAAGCTCACATCGACGCGTTGTTGCGGGACCAAGGATTGTCGGTCGCCGAGCGCCAAAAGATCGCGTCCTGGTACGACGCTCATCGCCTCAATTACGCCGCAGTCCGAGAGGCGCACCGGCCGTTTCGCGGCGTGCTCGAGGTGATCCGGTGGTTTCAGCTCCAGCCGAATACAGTGGTTGCACTCGTGACCGGGCGATCCGAGTCGCGACGCGAAGAAACCTTGGACTTGCTCAATGCCTTGGGCGAGCAGCACCGGGTCCATTTCAGCCGCGAGCTCTTGTTCATGCGTGGTCACGATGCTGCGAGCGTCGTCGAGATGAAGGTTACGGGACTTCGCCAGGTTCAGGCAGCCGGGCATTGCGTCGTCGCGGTCGTGGACAACGAGCTGCAGAACCTTTGGGCGATCGCGAGCGCCGATCCCGAGCAGCAGATCCTGCTCTTGCATGCAGACACGCTATTCGAGACCCCGCGCGCCCTACCCGAGCGGAACTCACCTCACGCACCGGAGCGGGCGAGTGTGGTCCGAGGCAACGACTACGACCTCACCGAGCTCATCCGCGAAGCCGACTTGGCGGATCGGGTGCAGTTCTGTTGGGCCGACATCGAGTCGCGGGCGACGTTGGCGTATTTCTTGGCGTCGGACGTTCATTGGGGAGCCCTCTGCGTTCGTCGGGAACCCGAGCATGGCACGCTGGCGGTCGGTCGCTCGGAGCGTTTGCTCGACGAGCAACGGACGGATGCGTTGTCGCTCGACGAAGCGCTGACGATGTTTCGTCGTCGTGGACGAGCAGCCAAGATGATCCTGACCGAACGGGGGATGTTGGGCGAAGTGCTGGGGCTCGTTCGCAAGCACGGCTTTGGCGACCGAGACCTATGGTTTTCGGCGGCGATCGACATCATGGGCGAGTCCGAGGTGGCGGCGGTGGCCAAGGTCCATCCCGCGGCTCGTCGCGGGGTGCAGGGAAACTTCCTGGCTCCGCTTTGTCTCGGTTTGCCCGATGAAGCCGAGCGCCTCGTTCGACGGATTCGTGAATGGGGTGTGAACCACGTCACCGTGAGTTGGACCTCACACGGACCGCACGAAGCGATCGCTCGACTCGCGAGCTTTGGTCTCGAGGTCGACGTCGACGACGTCGAGGATCTCGAAGCACTCCTCCAGGTCGTCCTCCTCATGCCGAAGGCGGTCACCTCCAACTTCAATTTCCCAAAGTGGAGCTACTTTGGGCAGACCGGCCGAGTCCCATCGTCGATTGCGACCTCCGCGATCACGTCGGCCCTTTCAACCTGAGTGACGAGAGAGCCTCGGAGCCGAGCGAATCATGACCCAAGGCCAGCAACGAATCGATCTTCACGTCCACTCCAAGTACGCCGGCAAGTTCAAGCTATTCCTCTTGAACTCGTTCGACGTCGAGGAGTGCTACACCGAGCCCCAAGCCCTCTACGACACGATGATGAATCGTGGGATGACGATGGTGACGATCACCGATCACGATGCGATCGATGGTTGTCTCGAGATCGCCCACCACGGGCCTCACGTCTTCATCTCCGAGGAAATTTCGGCGCGATTTCCCGAGAATGGCTGTGTCGTCCATGTGCTCGCCTTCGGGATCAGCGAAGCGCAGCACGAGGAGATCCAGCGGCTGCGGTTCAATATCTATGAATTGGTCGCCTATTTGCGGCAACAGGACATCCTCCATGCGCTCGCGCATCCGTTCTCGCCGGTCAACCAGCGGTTGACGCCGGACCTGCTGAAGAAGTCCTTGCTCCTTTTCGACACGATCGAACTCATCAATGGTCAAAAGGACCGTGGGCACGAGCAGTTCGTCCGGGAGGTATTTGCCAAGGTCGGTCCGAAGACCTTGTCGGAATGGTCGGAGCGCTATGCGATCGACGTCGATCCCCATCGCGTCTGGAAGATGACGGCCGGCTCCGATGACCACTCGGGTCTCACCATGGCGCGTGCGTTCACCCAGTTCGAAGGCGAGGGGACCCTCGCCGGTTTGACCCGAGCGATCCGCAAAGGCCAAGCCGAAGTGGGCGGATACAAAAAGACGAGCGCCAGCTATGCGCATACCGCCTATATCGGCACGGTCAACTTCTTCAAACACAGCCATCGTCAGGGGAAAAGCCAGACTTACATCAAGCTGCTCGACATCATCGAGAAGAAGGAATTGCCCGACGATCTCGAGAGCCTGCCGCCTGTCCTCCAGCGGGTGATCCCAGCTGCGATGACGGCCCTGGCCGAAGCGGAGGCTTTGCCCACTCCCGACCAAGTCAAGTCCAAAGGGCACATGCCCGAGGTTCACGCGCAGATCTACAAGCTGGTGCAGGGGGCGTTGTTGCGCGCCTTCCGGGCGTCGGCCGAGCAGATTCGCGATGCCGCGAAAACAGCGGATCTGGAGCCGATCATCGACGAGCTTCCCACGCTGATTCGGTTGATGTTGTTCAACATCCCGTACTATTTCGGCATTCGCTATTTCTATGGTGAACGTCGCCGCGCGCGGACGCTTTACGATGGTCTTGGATTCGCGAATCCGCTGCCTCGTCGTGAACGAGTCGCGTTGTTCTGCGACACGCTCGACAATGTCGACGGCTTGAGCATTGGACTGCGCCGGCTGGTCCGCGAGCTCCGCGACGATGGGCGGGATGTGTTCTTGTGCGGGGCCAAGTCGACGGGCTACGAGCCCTCGTCCGATGAACAATCGGTCGTTCGCTTTCCATCGATCGCGAGCTTTCCGCTGCCGGGATACGACTCCTACGAGTTGCACTGGCCGGGCCTGCTCGAGGTCACGCATTGGCTCGACGAAAACGAGATCGATCTCATCGTCGTCACCACACCAGGTCCCGTCGGTTTCATCGCTATGTTGGCGTCCAAGTTCTTGGGCACGCCACTCGTTGGGCAGTACCACACCAACGTTCCCGAGTACGCCTATCGCTTGATCGGCGATCGGTCGATCGGTCGAGCGGTCGAAGGGTATGCCGCCTGGTTTTACAATCAGTTGAGCCGAATCGCCGTACCGACGTATGCAACGCGCGAGCTCATCTCCGGGCACGGCATCGATGCGCGCAAGGTGAGCATCGTGCGACGAGGCGTCGACTCCGAGACATTTCACCCGCGCTTCGCCGATTCCAACTTTTGGTCCAGGCGAGGGCTCACGGCTGCATTTACGCTCCTTTACGTGGGGCGGATCTCGGCCGAAAAGAGTCTTCCGTTTTTGGTCGATGTGTTCAAAGGTCTACACAAAGAGGGGGTGGACGTCGATCTGGCGATCGTCGGAGAGGGCCCGCTTCGCACCGTACTCGAGGCGGAACTGGCCGGATATCCGGTCGTGTTCACGGGGTACCTCGAAGGACGCGACCTTGCGGCAGCTTACGCGTCGGCGGATCTGTTCGTGTTTCCTTCCACGACCGATACTTTCGGCAACGCGGTGCTCGAGTCGCTCGCCTCGGGTACGCCCGCCGTCGTGACCGATCTCGGTGGGCCGGCGGAGATCGTTCATCACGAAGAAACCGGCGTGATCTTGCCGGCGGGGGTCGAACGGCGCTGGGTCGAGGCGATCCAACGCCTACTCGGCGATCCGACGTCTCTCGCTCGCAGGGGCGCCTGTGCTCGTCGATATGCCGAGGAGTGCACGTTTGCTCGAGCCCGGGACGAGTCCTGGGAGTTCTACGTCGGCGAAATCGAGTCGTTTCGAACGGCGTTGCAGCAGGACCTTCGATAGGGTGAAGTCTGCGAAGGGGGGCGATGGCCCCTCTCCGCGTCTCCTGATGAACCTCCACCGAGATCGAGCGTGACCCTCACAAGGACTCGCAACGAGATCACATTGTCGGACGGTTGGACGTGACGCCGGACGAACCGGCGGGCCGACCTAAGGCGAAGCGAACATCTCTTCTTTGAGGAGGCGCTTGTCGAACGTCATGATCGACTCGCATCCTGCGACCTTGGCGTGTTCGCGGAGGAGGTAGTCGGAGAAGTCGCCTTTGCCTTGCTCGTAGGCCGCGAGGGCACGCAGCAGGTGATCGACGTTGTCGAAGCAGAGCTGCTTTGCGGCAGCCAATTGGCTGAGCGCTTTCGTGACCTGGGTCCGATCGAGCTGGTAACTCCGCGTCAATACGCAGACGAGCTCACAAAGCACGATGTCGGAGATGTAGCCACGCTGATCGTCGTCGTCGAGGCGATCTACGACGGCTTTGGCGCGCTGCGACTGCGCAGGATCGTCGCGAACCAAGAACCGAACGAGAAGGTTGGTATCGAGCGCGATCATGTGGACTTCGGGGTCTCGAAGGACTCTGCCACGGAAGCCGCGACGTCCGAGTTCATGTCCTCGACCGTGATCGGCGCTCCGTGATAGCGGAGCGAGCCGAACAGCTCGCGGAGATCAACGGTTTCTGGGCGGAGCTCCACGACGCCGTCCTCGCGGACGACGAAAGAAACCCGATCCCCAACACCGAGCCGAAGAGCATCCCGGACTTCCTTCGGAATGGTCACCTGCCCCTTTGACGTCACCGTAGAGACGGGCATCCTTACCTCTGACACGTTCCTTACTAGAGAGTAAGGCTCACCGTGTTCGGCGTCAACCGCCGAAACAACGTCCAACCCAATTTCGCCCCTCGTTCCCGAGGGGCTGAGGTCAACTCCTCGGGGACGTGATGCCGAGTCAGCCCCTGAAAGGGAAGAGGCGGATTCAGCCCCTGGGTGGGGAGAGGCGGACTCAGCCCCTGGGTGGGAAGAGGCCGATTCAGCCCCTGGAGGGGGTGAAGACCATTCAGCCCTTGGAGGGCGTGAAGAAAATTCGCGCGACACTCGATTCTCCTTTGACCAACCGACCACTACGCAGTCACGTAGAAGGGGGTCGGTTGTGAACGAAACAACTTCAAGGCTCCGCCACGTTCGGCGATCTCTTTGAGTTGGAGTTCGATGATCGATGACTCCACGGGGAAAATTCCCGCAGGGGTGGATACGTTGCGATACCCCTGGGCGCTCAAGTAAAGGGTCAGCCGCTCGGCGCTGAAGGCGTCATCGCGAGTATGGTCCGGAAGGGGAACCTCGATGACGCGTCGCTTGCTCGTGAGGCTCGCGCTGTTGTGGTCGATACGCCAGACCCAGTCTCCGTGGCCAGTCACCGAGAACCCTCCGACCTGAGGAACGTGGTCCAAGAAACCGAGTTTGCCCGATAGGCGTCCCATCTTGGCCCGAAATGCGCCGAGGACCGCCGCCTGCAGACCCGCATATTCGCGAGCCAGGCTCGCGAGATCCGGAGCATCCGGATCGTCCGAGGGCGAAGGCGCAGCGTTCGTGCGCGGTTTTTCGTCGGTGTCACCGTTCGCGGTTTCGCTGGGCTTGGTGAGGAAGTCGACACTCTTGAGACCCGGACACCAGGTCAGTGCCACCGGCGTCCATCCATCGCCTTCGGCGGCTCCCCGGATCGAGATCTTCACCAAACAACCTCGACGAGCGAGTTCGAGCACTTCGGTGCGCTCCAGGCCTTCCTCCAATACCGTGCTCCACGACATCGCGCGCATCCTAAACCGGGACAGCGGGGGGCGATAGGCCCGCGATGAACCGGTGGCCGGCCGATGTTCTGCGGACCGGGGTTTGTACCTGGGCGTGAGCCGCGGGTCGATGACGAGGGCACACTTGTCTCGTGGTGAAACGATCGTGGTGGATCGCAGCGGCAATGGGGCTTTTCGGATGCTCCGATGGCGGTGAACAGGCCCAGGAGGACGTCGAGGACGGATCGAATGCACCCCGAGCCTGCGCTGATGCTGGCCAGAGTCCCGTGCCTCTGCGCAGGCTCACGCGATTCGAGGTAGCCAACGTGGTATTCGATGTGTTCGGGCTCGAGGTCGATGTCGCGGGTCGCCTTCCTCGCGACGAAGTGGCTTCGGGCTTCGACAACCAAGCCGGAGCACAGACGTTCTCGGAGCTGCACGTCGAAGGGTTCATGAACCTTGCCGACGATGTCGCGCGGTGGATCGAAGACGATCCGCAGCGGCTTCGTCGAATCGCCGATTGCGAACCCACGCAACGCGAATGTGTGCGCGCCATCATCACGACGTTGGGACGTCGATTGCAACGTCGGCCGCTGCTCGATAGCGAGGTCGACTCGTTGTTGGCGGTCTACGACGGCGGTGCGGGAGAGGTCGGCGAGGGGCTTTCCCGCGTCGTGGCCGCGATCCTCCAATCCCCGCGCGTCCTCTATCGACTCGAACGCGATCCTGTCGAAGGCGACGCGCTCGCATCTCCTTGGATCCTGGCGTCCCGACTCTCGTTCCTGATTTGGGGATCGGTGCCCGATGAAGCTCTGCTCGACCGGGCGGCGGCCGGCGAACTCGTGACGACGGCCGATGTCGAACGCGAAGCCGAGCGGATGGTCGAAGACGAACGAGCCCGCCGCGGGATCGCTCACTTCTATCTGCAATGGTTGGGACTCGCAGAGCTCGGGACGGTCGAAAAGGATCCCCGCTTGTTCGAGCGTTGGGATGATGCTTTGCGCGCGGACCTCGAGCGTGAGATCGCGTTGTTCATCGAGGCGGTCCTCTGGACGGAAGACGCGAGGCTCGAGACGATGCTCACGGCACCGTTCACGTTCGCCAACCCCTCGCTCCAAGATTTCTACGGGTTTCCGATCACGGATCCGGATGCCGAGGCGTTCGAACGCGTGGAGTTCGACGCGCAAGGTCAGCGAGGTGGGCTGCTCACGCAAGGGGCGATCTTGAGCGCGCACGCCAAGGCCAACCAGACCTCGCCGATCGATCGCGGCAAGTTCATCCGCGAGAAGTTCTTTTGTACGACTCCGCCTCCGCCCCCGCCCGACTTGGTGGTCGAGGTACCGAAGCTCGATCCTCGCCGGACGACTCGGGAGCGATTCGAGCAGCACCGAACCGACCCTGCCTGCTCGATGTGTCACGAACTCTTGGATCCGATCGGCCTCGCCTTCGAAAACTTCGATGCCGTCGGTCGCTATCGCGAAACGGAATCCGAGCTGCCGATCGACGCCTCTGGATTCTTGACCCGCACCGATGTCGACGGGCCGATCGCGAGCGTAGCCGAGCTCGCGGCCAAGCTCGCAGACAGTGAAGAGGTCCGCGATTGCGTGGTCACCCAATGGTTTCGCTTTGCGTTTGGCCGTGGGGCCGAAGAACAGGACGCGTGCACCATGGACGAGCTGCAACGAGGGTTCACCGAGAGCGACGGCGATTTACGAACGTTGCTCGTGAGCCTCACTCAAACCGAACCATTCTTGCGGCCCGCTCCGGCGCCCCAGACGAACGAGGACGAACGATGACGCGACGCATGACGAAACCAGCTCGATTCGGCCGGCGGCACGTCCTTCGAGGGGTCGTCGCAGGCATGATCGGTTTGCCTTGGCTCGAGACGTTCGCTTTGCGGTCGGCCAAGGCGTTGCCCGCTTCCGCCACGCCGCGGTTCGTGGTCATGTTCAGCGCCAACGGAACGGTGCAGAATGCTTGGGGTGGGGAGGGGATGGAGTCGGACTTCACGTTGTCGCCGATCTTGTCTCCGCTCGCGGCCCATCAGAGTGACCTCATCGTCATCGAAGGGGTGGATCAGCAAGGCAGCGGTGGGGATGGGCACCAAACCGGGTTCGGCGGCATGCTGACGGGGGCGGGGTTGTTGCCGGGTCGCTTTGCGGGGGTCGGGGCTCCCCCCGCGGGATGGTCCGAGGGGCCCTCCATCGATCAGCACATCGCGGACGCCTTGCCTCGGACGACCCCCTATCGCTCCATCGAACTGGGCGTGCAAACCGGTGTTGCCGACAACTTCGGCCGCATGTGTTATCGCGGTCGCAACCAGCCGCTCGCGCCCCGCGAAGATCCTCGTCAAGTGTTCGACGACCTGTTTGGTCCGGCGACGCTCTCGGCCGAAGAGCGAGCGGACCGATTGCAACGTCGCACGTCGATCCTCGACTACGTGGGGGCCGACTTGAACGCGTTGGCCGACGAATTGAGCGCTGCCGACCGCGAGCGTCTCCAAGCGCACGTCAGCATGCTTCGGGAGCTCGAACAACGCCTGCAAGCCCAAGACGAGATCCTCGCGGCGTGCACGGTGCCGTCCCGACCCGAGGCGACCCTCGAAGGCAATGATGCATTTCCCGTGATCGGTGAACTCCAGCTCGATCTGCTCGTGCGGGCACTCGCTTGCGGATTGACCCGCGTGGGTTCGATGCAATGGTCGCGATCCGTGTCGCAAGTGCGATTCACCTGGCTCGACATCGCGGAAAGCCACCATGAGTTGTCTCACCGCCCCGATGCCGACGTGGCCGCCCAGGCCGACCTCACACGGATCAACGCGTGGTACGCCGAACGATTTGCGGCACTCATCGGAAAGTTGAAGGCCGAACCCGAAGGTGAGGGGACATTGTTCGACTCGTGCTTGTTGTTCTGGTGCAACGAACTCGGCAAAGGGAATACCCATAGCCGGCAAAATGCGCCCTACGTGCTCGCGGGATCAGCGGGGGGCGTGTTGTCGACCGGTCGACGATTGACCTTTCCGGGCGATGTTCCGCATAATAATTTGCTGTTGTCGTTGGCGAATGCCATGGGCCTACCGGACACGTCGTTCGGCCGGTCCGAGTGGTGTACGGGTCCGCTTGCAGGATTGCTATGAGGTACGTTCAGATGAATCGCGAATCATGGTTGCGGCTTGGGGGGGTGTTGGGGTTCACGTTCTTGGTCTTCGCGTGCGATGGAGGCGACGACGCGGATCCAGTGGCCGGGATGGAGACCGGCGGAAGCGAGGCGCCCGAAGCCGAAACGTCGGGGTCCACGGGGATGGAAGCGGAAGCCGGCGAGGCTTCGACCGGAAGCGAGACGACCGACGGCGGAGAACCGATGGATTGTATGGTGTCGTCGGGTCCGATCACACCAACGGCGCTCATCGATGACTTCGAGGATGGCAACGCTCAGTTGGCTGCGACCGGGGAGCGCAACGGCGCCTGGTGGGTCTCGTCGGACGGGACCCCCGAGGCCACGATCACGCCGATGGCCGAGGCGTTTGCATTGCCGGAGCGCATCCTCGGCGGTCGCTGTGAGAGCGACTATGCCATGCGGATCACGGGCCAGGGATTCACGGATTGGGGGGCGGTACTCTCCACGACCTTCCGTTACGACGGGGTCCTCGTGTCGTACGATGCGAGTGCCTATCGCGGGATCACGTTTTGGGCCCGCGTGGGGGAACTCCACACGGGTGGATTGCGCGTCCAGTTCCAAGATTCGACGAGTGCGCCCGAAGGGGGCCTGTGCAATCCGGAACCGATGCTGCCCGATAGCTGCTTCGATAGCTTTGGCACGCAGATCTTGCCCCTCGACACCACCTGGCGACAATACCAGCTCCCATTCGACCAACTCGCCCAGCGGGGCTTCGGCTTCCAGGGGGAGGCGATCGATATCACGAGTCTCTACATCGCCGAATGGGTCGTCGATGCCAATAGCGTGTTCGACGTCTGGATCGATGACGTCTGGTTCTACCTCTAAACGCGCCACGAATCGTCGTGTCAGGCCTCGTCGTCGGGGACGGTTTCGGTCTGACCGGCGGTCGGCTGCAGGCCAAGCGCGAGCAGTCGCGCCCGAAGCCGTTCGGGCGTGATCCCGATCGCCGCGGCCGTGCGAGGGATATCGTGCTCATGGTCGTCGAGCCATCGCGGCAATAGCGATTGGTCGATCCTTTGATGGACCTCCTCATAGGACGCAAGGCGTGCGAGGTGGTCCACGGTCGTGGGGTTGCGTGAGCGAATCACCAGATGATCCGGTTCGATTGCGGATGCGCCGGCCGATTGGGCAAGCTCGACGGCGCCCCGGATGGCGTTGCGAAGCTCGCGAACGTTGCCCGGCCACCGATGCGCTCGGATCTTCTTGAGCGTGGCCGTGCGCAACCGCAGGGGAGAGGGTCGCGCGAGTTCGTGGGCGAATCGTTGAGCGAGCCCTTCGGCGTCGCGGCCTCGAGCGCGCAGCGGTGGCAGTTCGAGCTCGCCCTGCGCCAAACGAAGAAATAGATCCTCGCGAAACGTACCAGCAGCGATCGCCTGACGTACATCGCACGCCGTGGCGGCCACGATCCTCACGTTGAGTCGGCGAGTCGAAGTCTCCCCGACGCGCGTGTATTCGCCGTCCGTGAGGACGCGCAACAGCAGGAGTTGAAGTCGCGGTGTGAGTTCCGTGATCTCGTCGAGGAACATGGTCCCTTCGTCGGCGTCCCCGAACGCGCCCCGTCGTTCGCGATCGATCCCCGATGGGCCAAGCGCATGGCCCACGAGCTCGGCTCCGTTGGATGCCGGATCGAGGCGGCTGCCGTCGACGATCACGAAGGCGCCGTTCCTGCGCGCGGATCGTTCGTGGATCGCTCGGGCGGCCAGATCTTTTCCCGTCCCGGTTTCACCCGTCAGCACGAGATCGAGCGAGGAACGGGCCATCGTATCGAGACCGCGAAAGACCTCTCGCATCTCGGGACTTTCGCCCCACAGTTCGCCGAACCGAGGCTCGAGGCTGATCGTGACGTCGAGCTCGGCAAGCTCGAGGATCTCGATCTCTTCGGCACCCAAGGCGATCTTGTCCCCCACCGCGACGGCGACGTGGTGGACGCGTCTTCCATGGAGGAAAACACCATTGCGGCTCCCACGATCGATGAGGTCGATCCGATCGCCGTCGTTGCGCATTTCGGCATGAGTCGCACTCACCGACGAATGGTCGAGTACGACGTCATTCGTTCGATTACGCCCGAGGGTCACTCGAGCGCGCATCAGTTCGTGGGTCTGTCCGGCGCAGGATCCCGTCAACCTGCGCAGAACGATCCGTCGGCGCCGTCGGACCACGGCCTGCCCCTCCGAGGTCTCGGTCCGCACGCCCGTACCGGCTTTGCCGGGAACCACCGCGGCATGACAACACGCCGGGAACTGGCCGGACAAGAACTCATTCGCGGGGCAGGGCTCGACGGGTTCGAGCCGCGATGCCCGAATCGCACTCGAGGTATGGGACGTTGCGGATGGTGATGCGCAACCAGGGACTCATTGTCGCTCTCGCCATCTTCGGGCCATGTGCACGCAGCCAAACCGAGGATACGACGAATCCTCAGGTGGTCGCGACTTCGACCCGACCGGTCGTAGAGCCGAACGCCGTAAGACCGCCCAAGGACACCCCGCTCCCCTTCGATCCCGACGTGCGCACGGGCACCTTGGACAACGGCCTCACCTTCTATATCCGCAATCACGAGAAACCGGTCGGACACGCGTTGCTTTGGCTCGCCGTCGATGCAGGTTCGGTTCTCGAAGACGACGATCAACGTGGGCTCGCGCACTTCGTTGAACACATGGCATTCAACGGCACCGAACGATTCGAGAAACACACGCTCATCGACTACATCGAGCGAGCGGGCATGGCCGTGGGTGCCGACCTCAACGCGTATACGTCGTTCGACGAGACCGTCTACATGCTCAAGGTGCCCACCGATGATCCGAAAGTGGTCGCGGCCGGAATGGACCTCCTCGAGGACTGGGCGAGCGCGATCCGTTTCGATCCGACCGACGTCGAAACGGAACGCGGGGTCGTGCTCGAAGAGTGGCGGATCGGGCGTGGCGCCGAGCAACGGATCCTCGACGACCAGTGGCCGACCTTCCTCAAAGGCTCGAAATATGCCGATCGCAAACCGATCGGTGAACGATCGATCTTGGAAACGGCGACCGCCGAGACCCTGCAACGCTACTACCGTGAGTGGTACCGCCCCGAGCTCATGGCGGTCATCGTGGTCGGCAACCTCGACGCTCGCACCGTCGAGCAAGACATTCGACGACGGTTCGGCGACCTCGAGAACGGAGCAAACACCCGAGCGCGCAAGCGCATCCCAGTTCCGATCCTCGACGACACCCGGGCCGCACGTGTGATGGATCGCGAAGCCTCGTTCGTTCAACTGACGCTGGCATTCAAGATTCCCCTCACACCCGTCCACACGACCGCGGACTACCGCTCGGCACTCGTGCAAGAGCTGTTTCACGAGATGCTCCGCGCACGCCTCGAGGAGCTGAGCGAACACCCGACCTCGCCCTATGCGTTCGCGTTCTCGTTCCAAGGCCCGATGGGGCGCGCAGTCGACGTGTTTCAAGTTTCCGCATTTGCCAAGCCTGGAAAGGTGCAGGAAACGGCAGCCGTGTTGACTCGCGAACTCGAGCGCGTGCGCCAGTACGGGTTTCTGCCCACGGAACTAGTTCGCGAAAAATCGGAGCTCCTGCGCCTCGCTGAACGTTCGGTCACGGAACGACACAAGACTCCCGCGTTGGACTATGCGCTCGCACTCGTCGACCAGTTTCTCGGCGACGAGGCGTTGCCCAGCAGCGAAACGGAACTCGAACTCGCCCACGCATTCCTTCCCGGCATCCAACTCGAGGATGTCCACGCGATGATCGACCCCTGGGCAAACAGCCGAGACCGTGTCGTGCTCGCGAGCGGTGCGGAACGGGATAGCATTCCTTCGAATGCGGACCTCATCGCAATCGTGGAGAAAACCCGCAGCGAAGCGGTGAGTGCGTACTCCAACTGAGTGGCCTCGGTGCCGGGTGAGCAAGCTCGAGGACAGCCAACTCATTCGTGGCGTAGGGCTTCGACGGGTTCGAGCCGCGACGCCCGAATCGCGGGATAGAGCCCCGACACGAGACCCACCGTCAGCGCGACGCCGGTGGAGAGGACGATTGAGCCGACGGTCACGACGGTTGGCCAATCTGCCCATACCGCCACCAGATTCGCGATCCCGATGCCGACCGCGACGCCCATGAGGCCCCCCAGGAGAGACAGCGCAAAGGCGGTGAGGAGGAATTGTAACCGGATGTCGCGACGCCGGGCCCCGACCGCTCGGCGGATCCCGATCGCGCGGGTTTGTTCGAGCACGGTGGCGAGCATGATGTTCATGATCCCGATCCCACCGACGAGTAGCGAGATGCCTGCGATACAACCCATGACGAGGTCGAAAAGGTTCTGCGTTTGTCGGCTCTGCTCCAAGAGTGCCTCCGGGACGACGATCTCGTAGTCGTTGGCACCACCGTGCAAGCGGTCGAGCAGGCCATCGACCAAGGTCGCGACCTCGCGTGGCGAGGCACTCGGGGCCGCGCGGATCGTGATTTCGGCGAGCGGCGATCGCAGTGGGTCGTGTTCGAATTTGTGCTGCGCAGTGCGGAGGGGCACGTGGATTTCACGGGCGCCCGAGGCTACGGCCACACCTTCGATCCTCGCATCGTCGACCACCTCGGGTTCCAGTACCCCCACGACTTCGAGCCAGACGTCGTCGATCTTGACCGTGCTTCCGAGCGCAGGACTCGCGCCGAACAAGTCACGGCGGACCGCGGACCCGAGCACGCAGACCTGTGCATGCGTGGTGTCGTCGAGCGCGTCGATGAACCGGCCCTCGGCCAACCGCAGGTTCCCGAGTTCGGCGTGTCTCGGTGATACGCCGAACACGGTGGGTTTCGATTTCCCGCTCGCGGAAAGCACCTTGTAGGGCTCGATCTCGACCCGCGGTACGACGAGTTCGAGACCCGGGACGGCCTCCTCGATGGCATCGACATCGCGCTCGGAGACGCCGATCGATTTCTTTCGGATCTCGGCGAGTTCATCGGCCTCGATGTCTTTGGCACGCACGATCACGTTGCGCACACCCATCCGATCGATGAGACCCATGGCGCGCCGTTCCGCCCCCGCACCGATCGAGAGCATTGCGATCACGGCCCCGACCCCGAACATCATGCCGAGCATGGTGAGCGCCGACCGGAGCTTGTGTTCGGCGAGATTTTCGAGGGCGGCGATCAAGGCATCGATGAAGCGCATCAGGAGGGCCCTCCGGGACGGCGGTCGGCCTGCGCCTCGGTGGCAGCTTCGGGGCGCGCCGAACCCTGGCGGGACGCTTGGGTCGGATCACGCAGGGCGATGCGTTCCCCACCTTCGAGCCCCGACTCGATGACGACCCGACCAGGGCTTCCGGTCCCCAGGGTGACCTCGACCGGATCGAACCCGTCACCTGCATCGCGATAGACCACGGTCTTACCTTCGTGCTGGAACACGGCTTGGCGTGGCACGATGATCGAACTCGGCCGTTCGACGACGATCGTCGCACGCGCGCGTTGCCCGACCCGCATGATCTCGTGCTCGCGGCGCTCGAGTGAGACCACGACGCCGATGTAATGCACGGGAACTTTGGGATGGCGGGGCTGCGCGAGCGTGTCGACCCGTTTCACCTTGCCGACCCACGACAGCTCGGGACGGGCTTCGAGGAACACCGTCGCCGGAAGGCCCTCGACGAGACTGCCAGCGTCGGCCTCGAGCACGAACACCTCGGCCTCGAGTTCGGCGATGACCGGGATCTCCGCGACTTTTTGGCCGCTCCACACCGTGTCGCCGATGCGGACGGGTTCGCCGGACCAACTGCGCGCGAGCACGAGGATGCCCGCCTTGGGCGCGAGGACCTTGAGGCGTTCGAGTCCCGACCGAGCCCGCAGCAGCTCACGGCCATGTTGCCGGCGGGTGATGTCGTGGAGCTCGAGCTGGTTTTCTGCGACCGCTTTTTCCACGGCTTGGACCCCGCGGGCGTGGTCGGACTTGGCTTGCGCGAGTTCGAGGTCGATCGCCTCCTCGGCCATCTCGACCTTGGAGAGGATGGTGTCGCTCTTGAGCTCGAACTCTTTGGCCGCGATCGCCTCGTGATCGGCGAGATCGGCCGCGAGTTCGCGTTTGTGGCGGGTCGCCGCACTCTCGATCGTCACCTTTTCGATCTGTCGTTTGGCGGCCGTGACCTCATCGCGGCTGTCGGCGAGCCTGCGTTCCATCTCGGATGCGTCGAAGCGCATCACGACGTCGCCTTCGTTGACATGGCTTCCGTCGGGGGCAATCCAGGAGATCTTGAGCGCACCTTCGGCATCGCTCGGGGCGGTGATCGGTGTCGCCTCGACCGCGCGAACGAGGCCATCGCCCCGAACGTTGCGTTGAAACGTGCGGCTACCCTCGACCAACACGGTGGGGACGTCGGAGGGGTCGGGAGGAAGCAGCGGGCACCCGAGGGCCACTAACGTGAGGGCCAGGAGATGAACGCCAACGTGCAGCGCCCCCGCAGCCCCAAAGGGGCGCGATGCCGCCGGAGAAGGGGATGCAGCCCGAGCGGGCCGTGAGGTTGTCATCGCGGCACCTCGTGGATCCGAAGCAGTTCGTCGCCCTCGTCGAGGCCAGCGGTGACGACAACCGAATGCTCGTTTCGAGGACCAAGCGTGATCGGCACGACGTCCACGACGGTGCCGCGTCGCCGGCGAACCATAGGTCCTTCTGGAGTCGGAACCACCGCGTCGAGTGGGATCTGCAGAACGTCTTCGATGCGTTCGATCTGGATCTCACCGCGGAAGCGCATACCCGGCCGCAGGCGGACGTCGTGCTCGCCGGGGAGTTCGATCTCGATGTGGACGACCTTGAGCGGATTGTCCGGAGCCGCTCGCTGCACGGTCTGCGCGATCTTTCGGATTCGTCCGTGCACCTCCACGTCGGCCTGGGCGTCGAGGCGCAGCGACACGGGGCGATCGAGGGCGACTTTAGCGATGTCGACTTCGTCGATCTCACCATCTCCGGCCATCGCATCGAGCGAGGCGATCTGCAGGACCGTCTCGGCTCGCCACGCGGTATCGCCGAGCTTTTTCTTTTCTCCCTCCCAGTTGGTCGCGTAGATGAGCGTTCCGCTACGCGGAGCCACGACCGTCATCTGCCCGATGGCTGCCCGCATTTCCGCGACGCGCCCCTCGGCCCGATCCCGTTTGTTGCGCCAGCGGTTGATCTCGGCTTGATCCCGCTCGGCGGTCGCTCGTGCTTTGCGTTCGAGGTATGCGACTTTGGCTGCGGCGAGCTCGAGGTCGTGACGTGATTTCTCCGACTCGATGTTGCCGACGATGTGGGCTGGCGCGGTCTTGACCTTCGCCTTGCGCAGTTCGGCCTGCGCTTCGGAGATCGCCAAACGTTCATCCTGACGGGCGACCCGAGCCGAAGCGTGGGTGAGCTCGAGGGTTGCGGCCGCCGAGTCCCGCTCCGCAACCTTCACGTGTAGTTGATGCTCGAGTTCGGTCGCGTCGAACATCAGGACCGGATCGCCCTTCTGCACGACCGAACCCTCCGGTGCCATCATCGCGATCTTGTAGTTCCAGACGTCGGCGATGTGCGGCGGGCCGAGCCGCACCGAGTCGACCGCCCGCAAGGTTCCCGAGGTGTCCACGGTCACGACCAGAGCATCGCGCGCGACGGTGATCGTGTCGGCGAAGGGGGACGCGGGTCGACATCCCATCACCAGGGCGGCGAAGCCTGCGAACGCCCACCTCACGGCACGACCTCCACGGCACGAAGTCGATCACCCTCCGTGAGCCCCCCACTCACGGCACAGCGTTGGGCATCGCAAAATCCGAGCTCGAGTTCGAGTTCGCGACCGTTGGCAAGGCGAGCCCGAGCCGGTTCGACACTCAGGTCGAGCGCACGACGAGGGGCCAGCAGCAGGTCTTCGGCCCGATGGGTGACGACGTCGACGCGGACCGAAAGCCCAGGTTGCAAGGCGGCAGGCACCGCCTCGTCGAGTTCGATGTCGACGGCAAAGAATCGCCGCTTCGAAGACTCTTCCGACGCTTGCGCGACGGGGCTCACCATGACGATGTGGCCCGCGATCGGTCGTTCGGGGAAGGCGTCGACGATGCAGCTGACCGGCATGCCGGGAGACACTCGACCTTCGTCCAAGTCGCTCAATTTGGCACGGACGATCATCTTCGCGGGATCTGGCAACTTCGCGACGGTCATGCCCGGCCAGGCGTTGTCGCCCATTTGGAACTTCCGGCCCTCCCAAGGGTGCTCCCCGATGATCGCGATGCCATCGCGGGGTGCTGTCAAAGCGAGAATGCGCAACTGCTGCTCGGCGCCCTCACATGCCCGTTCGAACTTGCCGAGGACGATGCGCTTGACCTGTTCCTCGAGCTTGCCTGCGGTCGTGATCGCCTCGAGCTCGCTGGTGGCCGTGGCCAGTGCAGCTTCGGCTCGAACGAGCGCGATCGCAAAGTTTCGCGCTTCGCGGCGCGACAAGAGATTCGACGGAAGTTCGGCATCGAGTCGGGTTTTCGCGACCGCCGTGAGCTGCCGACTCACTTCGAAGCGCCGGTCTTCGAGGTCGGCCGCGTGTTTGGCCTGCTGTTCGAGGAGCGCGAGCTCGGCTTCGATCGCGGCGAGTTCCGACTCGCGGATCCGTTCGACGACCGCAGTGTTGTCGAACTCGACGATCCGGTCGCCCGCGTGCACCGAGGTCCCATCCTCGACGAGCCACCGGATCGAGAGGTTCCATTCCGTCGTCGCCGGGACATCGAACAGAATCGACCACGCGGCATCGAGCTCGCCGGTGAGCTGCAACCGCTGCTCGAGGGTTCCGCGCGTCACGACGAGTGGCGTTCGACCCGAGGACCACAATCGGGACGCGTCGATCCGCGTACAACCCATCGGCCCGAGCCCCAGCAGGACGGCCGCGACGACGCCAAGGATTCGCATCACGCCCCATCGGGGCTGAATTTCAGTTCGCACGATGTGAAGCTTCTGCCGCCATCGTGGCGGCGACTTCCGGGCCCGTTCCGTCGAAGACGAGTTGACCGTCCGCCAAACGGATCGCCCGCGGACACATCGCGGCGATTTTGGGCTCGTGAGTGACGACGACGATCGTGTGCCCTTGTCGGTGCAACGCATCGAACAAACCCATGATGTCGCGTTCGGTCGCCGAGTCGAGGTTTCCGGTCGGCTCGTCGGCGAGCAGCAACGTCGGTGACCCCACCAGGGCTCGCGCGATCGCGACGCGTTGCCGCTGACCCCCCGAGAGTTGATAGGGGCGGTGGTACAGACGTTCGGCGAGGCCCACACTCGCAAGCGCCTCTGCGGCGGCGCGACGGCGTTTGCGACGGGCGATCCCTCGGTACACGAGCGGTAGTTCGACGTTTTCGAGCGCCGTCGACCGGGGAAGCAGCTGGAAACTCTGGAACACGAAGCCGATGTGCCGGTTGCGGACGCTCGCGAGCTCGTCGTCCGAAAGGTTGCGGACATCTTGCCCATCGAGGCGGTACAGCCCACCCGTGGCGCGATCCATGCATCCGATGACGTTCATCAGCGTGGTCTTGCCGGACCCCGAGCGGCCGACGATCGCCACGTACTCGCCCGCATGGATCTCGAAGTTCACGCGGTCGAGGGCTGCGATCGTTTCCGCGCCCATGACGTAGGAGCGTTGGAGCTCGACGGCTTGGATGATCGACATGCCCTTCACTGACCCGCTCGAGACCCCCGAAAGTTCCCAACCATGGTGAGGAGGCGGAGCGTCCGTGGTTGGGCCATCACCCCGCGAATCATTTGCGCGGGTGTGAGGCGAGCACGAGTAGTGGAGCGATGGGGGCGAGGAGGAGGCTGGCGGCGACGCCCACAGCCGCGATAATTCCGATCGTCCGCATCGCTGGGTGGATCGACAAGGCGAGAACACCAAAACCGAGCACGGTGGTGAGGGCGGCGACCATGAGACCGAGCAGGGTCGCTTGCAGCGAACCCTCGTCTTCGTCCAACGACTCGACGAGGAACACGCCATAGTCGACTCCCATGCTGAGGATCATGAGCAGGGCCGTTACACCCATCAAACTGAGTGGAATTCGTGCTGCGGCGAGCACCCCGATCGTAGCCCCCGCGGCCAAGATCGCGGGGACGAAGGCCGCGATCGCCGTCTTCACGTCGCGGTAGCGAAGCAGCAATACGGCGAACACTGCGAGGAGACCGACCCATACGAGTTGCACTGCACGCGTTCGGTAGGCGAGGTTGGCGGACCGAATGAGGTTCGCTTGATCGATGTATACCGCCCCTTCGATCGCGTCCAAGCGAGAGTTCAGCGCGGGGGCGGATGTGATTCCTCGAACGAAGGTCAAAAACCCGATTTGATCGCCGATCTCGAGACGAAACGGACGCACTAGAACGCCCGCACCCGACCGCGCGAGGTCGTCGAATCGCAAGGGCGGTGGGGGTTCCGCCGCGAGGTCGCGATAGAAGGGCGCAAATGCTTCGGGATGGAATCCCGCAGACGCAAGTGCGTTGTCGAGCCGTGATCGAAGTCCAAGCGACGACGCCAACGTCTGGTGGATTCGGGTTTGTCGCGCGGCACTCGGGACCAGCGAGGCCACGTTTTGCCAGGCCACGACTTCGCCCGCGGCGACGGCTGCACGCATTGCGTTGGCCACTGCATCGTTGACCTGCAAGGCAGCCTCCTCGGTGTCCCCGATCGCGACGACGAACGTGCCTGGCTCGAACCGAGCCACGCGCTCCCGAACGCGATCGTCTTCGGCCACGAGCTTCGGATCGAGCTGGTTCATCTGACGCAGATCGTCATCCCATTGGGTGGTCGTCAAACCGGCCACGGTCAGAACGACTGCCGACAGTGCGAGGACGCCAAGCCATCGCGGATTCCGTTGCAAAAGACCGAACCATCGAACGAGGCGATCGGCGAGCCACGCTCGCAGGTGAACGGGAGGTGGCGTCGCGGGAACGAGCGCCGGCAGGATGAACCGCGTGCTGAGGAGGGCCGCGGCGACGCCCACCGAGGCAAACAGCGAGATCTGTTGGAGGCCCGGAAACGACGATCCCGCCATGACCACGAAACCGGCGATCGTGGTCACGGCACCGGTTCGCAGCCCCGGCCAGATCTTGCGCAACGTCGCGGGTGGGCCGAGCGGGTGGGGTCGCAACGTATGATGCACATAGAAGTGCGCTACATAGTCGATGCAGACGCCGATGAGCGATGCACCAAAGGCCAACGTCAACCCATGGACTTGGCCAAACACCACGATCGAAACGGCACTCGCCACGGTGAATCCGGCCACGATCGGGATCATCGATAGCGCCACGAGGTGAACGGAGCGAAACAGGGCAATCCCGAGGGCAAGGAGGCCCACGACCGAGAGAATCGTCGTGCGTTGAATGTCGGCCTTGATCGTCGCTTCGGCTTGGATTGCAAAGCGGCCGACTCCGCTCATTTCGAGCTCGAGTTCGGGGTATTGCGATTGGACCTCGGCAAAACACGCATGCAACCGCGCAAAGATGTCGCGTTGTGCCGTCGCATCGAAAGCGGAGCGATGGGTTCCCAAGAACAGCACCGCATATCGGTGCTGGGCCACGAACCGGCCGGCGACCACGTCGAGACCGCGTGGACGTTCACGTTCGAGGCGCTCCATCAGACGAGGCAACGCGAGGAACGGATCTTCGGGGGCGAGTCGTGAGACGAGCGGCGAAAGCGGTGAACGGAGCCGCTGCTCGAGGTCGGCGACCGTGTCGCGCAGCCCAAGATCGGTCAGCCGTCGCTCGAGGTCGTGTTCGTCGATCCCGGCGAAGGCGAAGCGGCGCGGCTGATAAAGCTCCCACAAGGTCTGCTCGAGCCCGGCTGGAGGTCCGCTATCGATGAAGGCGAGACTCGCCATGAGCTGCGGATCCGATCGCGCCGCCGTTTCGAAGGCCTGCGAGGCCGCAACGGCACTTGGGGCATCGGCGGCCTCGAGAGTGAGGACGATCGTCTGGAGCAGCGGGCTACGGACGATCGCTTGTGAGATCTTGGCCTTGGTTTGGTCCTCCCCCGTGGGGATGAACTCGCTGATGTCGGTGCTCACGATGAGCCGCGCCGCTACGAAGGCGAGCAACGCGAGCAGCACCGCGGCCCAGACGAAGGCTGTGCGTCGAGCTTCGCTCACGGTGGGGATGGTTCGAGCCCGAAGATGGCCTCGCGTTCAGCCGGGGAGAATCGTCGCGTCGGATCCGCGCTCACGATCGAGGTGATCGACGAATCGCCCCGCGTCTCGAGCACGCGGATCGTATCGATCGCATAGCCACGGCCCTCGAGCTCCAAGCGATCGACGAGGTGCGCGAGCATGGGCGACTTGGGGCGCAAGGTGAGGCGCCACCGAGCCGAATCCTCGAGGAGGAGCTCGAACTGCACCGCGTATGCGGCTTCGAGGGCCTCGTAGTCGCCCGCGAGCACGCGGGCGAACGACTCCACGAACAACTTCACATCGGGTCGGCCGCTCAGATCGATGGTTTGGGTGCCGCGGTCATCGATGACCTCGAGCGAGGTCGGTCCAATGCGAACCGTTTGACGGCTCGGGGATTCGACGATCCGAACGAGGTGTCCCGGGGGGGCGTAGTAGAGGCGCCCTTCGCTTTCGAGTGGCGCTTTGAGTAGCGCGAGCTGCTTGCGCTCGTGGAAGCGCGCTTCGAGCCCAGGGATGGTCGCGAGTGCACGCAGCAGGGTCGGAGCATCCTTGGGGGTCGGAGGCGGAGCCGGCTCGCTCATACGGAGCCACAACGACAGGCCAAGGGTCAGGAGGCGAAACACGTTCGACGAAGGCTAGCTTGGTCGGCTGTGTCGTGTCGAATGGGGCGGAGGTGACGCGCGAGGGCCATGGCGTCGGCCATCGCGACTTCCTTGGCCGTGGATGGCCGCGACCTTCCATTGGTGGACTTTGAGTCCGGCAACGATGGAGTGACGCCGAGTTGCTTGGTCAATGGCAGGTTGAAGATGGCGTGATCGAAGCATCGAACCTGATTTCGTGCGATGACGCGGAGCGCATTTTTCTATAGCGCGCGCGACGACGAACATCCGATGGTGACGAGGAGGGGCGACGAAGCAGCGGTCGGGATCCATCACGTGGGCGTTGAAACGTCCGCTCGGCCGGTTTTCTGAGGGCCGCCTTCGAGCGCTTCGGCCCCTCGCCGCAGCGGAACCAGGGGTTGGGAGTGGCCGGCCTCATGCTGGCGTCGTAGGCTCGTGCGGTGTCGGATCGGCGAGGCCAGCCTACGACCGCTCCGCTCGACACCACCATCGAGATCGAGACGCCGGAGCACGTTCGGTTCAACTACCACGTGGTCGGCCCTGCGCGGCGGTTGGTCGCTTGGCTCATCGATCTGGTGATCCAAGGGTTCATCCTGATGTTCCTGACCGCGATCCTGGCGATGTTTTCGCTGCTCGTGGAAATCGGGGAGGGCATCTCCGCGGGGCTTTCCCTGGTCGTCCTGTTTGCGATGCAGTGGGGGTATTCCGCGAGCTTCGAAGGCGTATGGGGTGGTTTGACTCCCGGGAAAGCATGGAGTGGGATCCGGGTCGTTTGCGATGACGGTCGACCGCTCGACGTGGCCACGGCCGTGCTGCGGAACTTGCTGCGCGCGGCCGATTTTCTCCCGTTCGGGTATGCGGTCGCGCTGGTCGTGATGACCCGCGATGCGAGGTTCCGTCGACTCGGCGACTTGGCGGCCGGGACGATCGTCATCGACGAACGATCGCGATATCTCGCACGCCCATTCACGCTGTTGCCTCCACCGAGCCAGGCTGAGCTCGCGTGGGTGCGCGAGGTTTCCCCACTTGCACTCGAGGACATGCGTACGGTCGACCTGCTCGTCCGGTGAAGCCAACGACTCGGCCCCGCGCGAGCGCTCGAACTCGCCGAGATCATCGCGCCGACCCTTGTGCGACGACTGACGATCGGCCCCCATCCCGACGCCTTCCGCTTGTTGGCCCTCCTGCACCATCGATCGCAGAGCGGGGGTGTCCGATGACGCATCCGAGCCAAGACGCGTTCATTGCCGGGCGGCAGGAAACGTGGAGAGAGCTCGAAGGGTTGTTGCTGCGGAACCGATGGGGGTTGCGCGACGCCGAGGTGCTTTCGCGGACCGCATCGTGCTACCGCACGGTGTGCGGCGACTTGATGTTGGCACGTGCGCGTGGATACACGCCCGATCTCGTCGATGACTTGGACAGACTTGCCGTCCGCGCGAGCCATGCCGTGTACCGACCCGACCATCGCAACCGGCCCCGCGTCGCGCAGATCCTCGTGCGCGACTTTCCGGCCACGGTACGGCGACGCATCGGTTTCATGTTACTCGCGACGATGTTGTTCGGCCTCCCTGCGGCCCTGGGCCTCGTGGGTACCTTGGCCTCGGCTGGATTCGCAGAACAGGTGCTGCCGTCCGAGCAGCTCGCCGCGATGGCCGAGATGTATTCGCAAGGCTTCGATGCCGGCCGACCCGAGGGCATCGACACCATGATGTTCGGTCACTACGTCAACAACAACATCGGGATCGCGTTTCGCTGCTTTGCCACGGGCATCCTGCTCGGGACGGGCAGCATGTTTTTCCTCGTCTACAACGGACTCACGATCGGGACGACAGTGGGCCACGTGATCCACGCGGGCCACGGTGCGAATATTCTCACCTTCATTTGCAGCCACGGGCCGTTCGAGCTCACCGCCATCGTCATCTCGGGTGCTGCGGGCATTCAGATGGGATATGCCTTGGTCGAAACCCGCGGCCGCACACGGCTTGGTTCCCTCCGGGCGCAGTCCTATGAGCTCGTCTGCCTCGTGCTCGGAGCCGCGGTCATGTTGCTCATCGCGGCGATGCTCGAGGGTTATTGGTCGCCGTCGCATGTCTCTCCCGTGGCGAAGTGGATCGCGTCGGCCGTGGGCTCGGCCGCATTGGTGCTGTACTTCGCGTTCGCCGGTCGCCTCGCTCCGGTCGAGGTTCGATGACACCCCGAGTGGTTCTTCGTCCACGTCCGATGACCGATGTCTTCGACCTCGCGTTCCGCTTTTGCATCGTGCTCGCGCTCCCGCTCTATCGTCGCCTGGGGCTCCGGCTGTTGGTTCCGGGGTGGCTCGTCCTCGTCACCCTCCGTTTCGGTGGGGGGATCGATTGGTGGATCGTTTGGATCGTCGCATCGCTCTGGTGCGTCTTGGCCGATGGTGCATTCACGATCGCGGCCGGCCGGTTGATGTTTTCCGCGGACGTGACGGTCCGCGACGTCTGGCGGGAATGGTTGGCCCGATTGCCGCGGTACCTGGTGGCCCTCGGTATTGGGATCGTCGTGATCGGTTTGAGCGGCGTACTCTGGTTCCTCGTGTTTCCGCCGATCTGGGCGCTCATCGTGGTGGCCCACATCCCTGAGGCGAGTTTGCTCGAACACGCGAGTCCCCGTGGCGCGTTGCGCCGGGCCTACAAGCTGTCTGCCGGCCCTCAATTTGCGCCGACGATCGGTTGGTTGGCGCTGACGGTCCTGAGTGTGGCGCTCTTCATCGGTGTGTTCGAGCTCATCGGCAACGTCGCGGTCGTCTCGTTCGTGCTGCAACTCGGGGCGCCGGCCGGTGAGTTGCGCCACGGTGGGTCCGCGTTTGCATTGGCGGGGCTGTTCTGCGCCGTTCCCTACTTGGCGACCGCGCGTTATCTCGCGTACGTCGATGGACGAACCCGAGTCGACGGTTGGGATATCCAAGTTCAGGGCCTCGCCCTGGTCGCGCGGCACGGCGAGGCCGTCGAGGAGGACGTGTGATCGCGATTTTCGTCGGGTCACTGGTCGCCACGAACCCCGTCGCGGAACTGCCGTTCTGTGGTCACGACCCACCACGCCTCGCCTTCGAAGAGGTCCGTTTTTGCGAGTTTGCCGAGGACTTCGAGGCGACCTGCCCGGGGATGGTGATCGCGTGCGCGCGCGCGAAAGCGGAAGGGGTTCGATCATCCAACCAGGGCGACGGTGTGCATTCGTCGGCGTCGGCGTTCGAGTCCGACGGCGACCCGAGCACGGGGACCCGCACTCCGTATCCCGCCTATCGAGGGGAGTCCGGCCCCGGCGAGGCTTCGAGTCCGACCGCGAGATCTGCGACTCCGGGCTCGCACTCCGATCGCTCGGGTTTTCCCGCGGACTCGCAACGCCAACCCTTCGGTGAAGTCTCCTCGCCCCGCGGGGGTGCGTCCCGCGAAGGTTCGTCGAATAGCCCGTCGGCCAACGGTTTGGATGGTCCGTCTGGCGAGGGCTCGCGCGACGGGACGACCCCCTCCAACGATTCGTCGATCGACGACTTCCAGGGTCTATCCGGCGACAGGTCTTCGGACGCGACCACGCGCTCCAACGGACGGTCGGGCGACGGTGCCGACGGTCCGTCTGCCGACGGGTCTCGTAACGCGCCGACGCGGTCGAACGGCTCGTCGCTCAACGGTTCCGGAGGCCCATCCGGCGACGGCTCGCGCGACGAGTCGATGCGGTCGCACGGGGACTCGGCCGCCGGTTCCGAGCCCGAGCCGAACGACCTCGAGCCCCAGGGCCTGAGCCAAGCAGGTTGGATCGTCCTCGGGCTACTTTTGGCCGGCCTCGTCGCGCTGGTGGTGCGTCAGATTTTGCGGGGTCGCCGACCCCGTGCCGTCGAGGACTCGTCCTCCGCCGAGGCTCTTCCCGCGTCCCCATCGTCCACCCCGTCCGCCGAGCCGTTGCACATCGTCGAGACCGAGGTCGAACGATTGATGCGAATGGCCCGCGCGTCCGAGCAAGGTGGACAACACGAGCGCGCGATCGACTTCGCATATGCGGCTTTGCTGCGTCGGCTTGCGGGTGATGGCCTCATCGTGCTCGGCAGGTCGCGCACGAACGGTGATCACGTCCGTGCCCTCGCCTCGCAGCCCCGGTTGCAGACTCAGGTTCGCGCGGTGCTCACCGACATCGAAGCGGTCCACTTCGGTGCCAACCAAGCTCGAGGTGCCTGTGGAGGGATCCTCGCTCGGGTGACGAGTCTGGTTGGGACGACCGTCCGCCCGCTCGCCAGCCTGGTGCTGTTGTGCAGTTTGTTCAACTGCGACCTCGCATCGGACGATCGCTCGATCGGGGGCTCCACGCGAGGCTTTCGCTCGAGCGCACCGTTGGGCTCGAAGGCCGTGATCGACTTGCTCACCCAGCACGGGATCTCGGTGTCGCATCACACCGGCCCGCTTCCGTCTTTGTTCGAGTCCGACGATCCGATCGTCGTCATGGCCGGGGCGACGCCGACCGAGGACGAGTGGACCCAACTCATGGCCTGGGTGAACGGCGGCGGGACGCTGGTGATCGCGACGGGGCCAGGTCACGTGCCACCGGAGAGCGGAACGTGGTCGTTCTTCATCGACCACGAAACTTCGGCGATCCTGACCGCCACTTCGCCGTGGGCCCGAGCGATGGTGGTCGAGAGCCCTGCCTTGGCTCGACTCGAACCGAGCGCCGAGGGGCCCTTGCACACGCTCCTCGAACGGGGCGGAGATCTGTATGCCGCGGAGTTCCAGGTCGGGGACGGGACGACGGTCGTGTTCGCCGACGACTACCTGCTGACCAATGCCGCACTACCGCTCGCCGACAATGCGAGGTTCATCGAGCGATGCTTCGATGAACTCGACGGAAACGGCCGCACCGTGCGGGTGATCGACACCTGGACGGGTCGCGGCGCCCAAACGCCGATGGACGCGATCGCTCGGACCCATCTCACGCCGGTCATCGCTCAGGGATTGCTGCTGCTCGCCTTGGTGTATCTGTCGCGTGGGACGTTCTTCGGTCGACCTCGCGATCCCGCTCCGCGCCCGCGTCGGGCGTTGGTGGAGCGCGTGCGAGCGCTCGGTGCCCAATATGCGCGCATCGGTGCCGGTGATCGTGTGCTCGAGCTCTACTCGGCGTGGTGTGTGGAACGCCTCTGCGCGACGATCCCGGGCGGTGATCACATGGCGTTGCATGAACTCGCCGAGGAACTCGCGCTGCGTTCGGGTCGTCGACCCGCCCAGATCTACGCGGTGCTCGGTCGGGCCCAAGGCGTCATTCCGCTGCGGACCGGCGAAGCCTTGAACGTCATCGAACAGCTGCGAGCCCTGCTTTTGGAAATCGGAGGTCCGCGATGAACATCGAACAGTTCCGGCAGGTATTCGAGCGCACGCACGCCGAGATCGGCCGAGTCTTGCTCGGGCAGCCCGAAGCGATCGAGCAGGTGCTGATCGCTTTGTTCGCGCGGGGGCACGTGTTGCTCGATGGCGTTCCCGGTCTCGGCAAGACACTGCTCGTTCGCACCCTGGGACGTCTCGTGGGATGCGAGTTCAAGCGCTTGCAGTTCACGCCCGATCTCATGCCGAGTGATATCGCGGGGGGCAACGTGTTCGACCAGGGGCAGGGGCGGTTCGTGTTCATGCCCGGCCCCGTGTTCACGCAACTTTTGCTCGCGGACGAAGTCAATCGTGCGCCGGCCAAGACCCAGTCCGCGTTGCTCGAGGCGATGCAGGACCGCTCGGTGACGTCGGATGGCGAGACTCGGGTCTTGCCGCGTCCGTTCTTCGTCATCGCGACTCAGAACCCCGTGGAGTTTCAGGGGACCTACCCGCTCCCCGAGGCTCAACTCGATCGGTTCCTCCTCAAGATCCGGATCGAACACCCCACGAGCGAGGTCGAGATCGCGATGTTGCGCAACGTCGTGGCCGGCTTCGATGCTGCGGAACTCGATCGTTACAACATCCCGCCGCTCATCACCCACGAGCACATCCTCGCCATGCAGCAGCTCATCGGGCATGTCCGCGTCGACGACGGGATCCTGCGCTACATCACTGACCTGGTCGGTCGCACGCGCAAGCATCGTTCGGTGCACCTCGGCGCCTCACCGCGGGCCTCGATCGGACTGTTGCAGGCCTCGCGTTCGCGCGCAGCCGCGTATGGCCGCGATTTCGTCATCCCGGACGACATCAAGGCGCTCGCCCCCGCAGTGCTGCGACACCGGCTCGTGATGCACCCCGACGCGGAGCTCGAAGGGATCACACCCGATGACATCGTCGGTCGGCTGTTGACCGAAACCGTCGTCCCGCAGAGCGTCGGTCCGTGATGGCGGCGTGGGGTTCGACTGCGATCGCATCGAAGCCAGGCCCCGTGGTGAAAGGGGCTTGGGTTCCGTCCCCGCTGCTCGTTGGGCTCGCGACGGTGCCGCTGCTGCTGGCCTGCGTGACCTTGATCGATCCTTCCATGCTTTGGGTCATGCTCATCGCCGATGGCGCGATCGCGGCGCTGGCATGGTCCGATGCCCGAACCGTCCGCGGATGCCCGGTTCGGATCGAGCGGACGTGCGCCGAGGTGTTTTCGCTCGGCCGCCGCCATCCGGTGCGCCTGCAGTTGCATTCGCACAGCGCAACGCCGTTGCGCGTATGGGTGAACGATGACGTGTTCGAACATGCGGAGAGTGATGGCCTCCCCGGCTGCGTGGACCTACCGCCCCGTGGCAGCACGACCTTCGAATACGGGGTCGTCCCACAAGTCCGCGGAGAGCACATCCTCGGCGATCATCACATCCGCTACCGCTCGCCGCTCGGCCTCTGGCGTCGGCAACTCGAACTCTCGGCTCGCACCCCGGTTCGCGTCTATCCCGACGTGCAGTTCATTCGTACCTACGAGCGCTTGAGCGGGCAGGATCGCGGATCCTCGATCGTCAAGACCACGCGGCAACACGGCGGACAGACCGAGTTCGAGCAACTTCGCGACTATACGACCGGTGACGCCTTCCGCTCGATCGACTGGAAGGCCACCGCGCGCCGACGCAAGCTCGTGTCGCGCAAATATCAAGTCGAACGCGATCAAACTCTCCTCCTCGTCCTCGATACGGGTCGCTTGCTCACCGCGCAAGTCGGAGGTCTGTCGCTGTTCGATCACGGACTCAATGCGTCCCTCATGCTTTCGCATGTGGCCACGCGAGGAGGCGACCGTGTGGGTCTATTTGCGTTCGACGGCGAGATCCGGCGGTTCGTGCCGCCCGTGACCGGGAGTCGGGCGATGCAGCAGATCGTGCTGTCGACGTTCGACCTCCATCCGAGGCTCGTTGCCAGCGATTTCGAGCCCCATCTCGCCTGGCTGGGTCAGCGGAACCGCAAACGGAGCTTGATGATCCTGTTCACCGCGGTCGACGACCCGTTGGCCGCCCAGGAGCTCGTGCGGATGACCCGACAGCTGTTGCTGCGACATCTCCCGCTCGTGGTCATGTTCCGAGACGTGGATGTCGAAGCGCTCGTCACCGAGCCCGGGATCGACGGCTACACGCGAGGTGCGGCCGCGGAGATGATGTCCTGGCGCGATCAGATCATCGCGCAGCTGCGCGGGGCCGGCGTGCGGGTGATCGACGTGCGGCCCGGCGAGCTCACCCCCCGACTCCTCGGTGCCTACGCCGAGATCAAGGCTCGCCACCTGCTTTGAGCGAAGCCACCGCTACGACTCATCGGGTGGGTCGTCGTGGGTCGAATCGGCTGGCAGTGACCGCGTGGCCGCACCCGACTCGGTCTCCCAGACGTCGTAGAAATTGAACCAGTTGTCGGGAGCGCGTCGACAATACTCTTCGAGACGATGGGCGAAGCGCTGGACGATCGCGTGCATATGCGCGGCCCGGTCCCGTCGCGGCAATACCACCCGATCGACGAACGGTTCGCAGTACAGATCGTAGTGATTCGGCTCGCGATAGAGCCCAAACGTCAGCAGTACGGGGCACTTGAGCACGGCCGCGAGGGCGAACGGTCCCGTCGGAAACCGGGCGGGTCGCCCAAAGAAGTTCACGGTCACGCTCTTCTCGTGGAGTCCCACGCGATCGCCGAGGATCGCGATGAGTTCTCCGGTTTCGGCTCGGTCGCGCACCCTGAAGATGAAGTCCACCGCATCGGAGTCGATGTGGATCACCCGCGCCGAGGCGGTCGGATTCAATCGTTGCAGTAGTGCGTTGACGAGCTTGGCGTTGTCGAAGTGCCCGAGGATATTGATCGGCACATTGGAGGCGTGGCCCGAGGCACGCATCGCCTCGAAGCTACCCAAGTGTGCGCCGAGCAAGATCGCGCTTCGTCCACTGGCGATGGCGGCCTCCAAATGATGGTGACCCGTTCGTGTCACTTGCAGTCCGGCCGTTTTGCCGCGCAGGAAAAAGATGCGGTCGACCGCAACTTGGGCAAAACGAAGGATATGCGCATAGGTCATCCACCACGTCGGCGGACGGCCGTGAACGACGGTGAGCCACTGCGTGGACGCTCGCTTGGCGGGTCGGTCGATGAGCGCATACCAAAGCGCGATGGCTCGCACGAAGAAACGCGTCGGCCCGCGGCCGAAGAGCGTACAGACCCAGTAGACGACCCGGATCCCGAGCACGGTCCCGCGCTCGGCCGTGTTGAGCCAGGTGGTGGGTTTGGGCGGGTGTTCGGAGCGAAGCAGACCGACCCGACGCATCGACGCGAGCGTCCACTTGATCGTGCAGAGCTTGCTATGCAGCCACGAAAACCGGAGGGAATCGCGAAAAGGTTTGAAGTGGGAAACGCCGCCTTCGGATTTGGCGAGATAGCGGACCGCGACGGGGAGATTCATGATCGGAAGACCCGTCCAAGCCAGCCGGACGGCGATCTCGATGTCGAAGTCCATCCGATTGCTTGGAATGTGCAACCCGTCGAGGGCGGCGAGGGGATAGAGCCGGAACCCACACATCGAATCCTTGATCACGCCGCGCCCGGTTTCGAGGTCGACCCAAAAGCGGGTGAACTTTCGCGCCTCGCGTCGGACGGCGGGAACGGACTCATCGTATTCGGGATACGCCAGGATCAACGCTTGCGGTTGTGCCTGGCCGTGGGCCAGGAACTCCGGGATACGGCTCAGATCGTGTTGGCTGTCGGCGTCGATTTGGAGCGCATGCGTGAAGCCGAGCTCGCGGGCGATGGTAAACCCGGTCTTGACCGCCGCGCCCTTGCCCCCATTGCGTTCGCGGTGATGGACGTGGGCCAAGCCGCGTTCGGCGAGCTGCTGGCACGCGGCTCGACCTTCGGCCGTGCTGCCATCGTCGACCACGATGACGTCGGTCAGGTACTGCCGTGTCTGTTCGACCACGGCTGCGACCGTCATCGGGTTGTTGTAGGTGGGGATGAGTGCACAACAACGAAACGCACGGACCGGAAGGGTTGCACTCATGAACTTACAGCCACTCGATCGCTGCCGTCCGCGTGATCGGTTTCATGGGAGTGGAGCGTCATGGGAGTGGAGACGAGCCTGCGGCGATACATGGCTTCGACGTGGTCGCGCATCGCTCGGCTGTCGCCTGCGAAGTCGACCGGATACAAAGTGGGCAAGACCTCGAGTGTTTGGCGGGGAAGCTCGGCCGGAGGAAAACAAACCCAGTCGCCTCGAGTCAACCAGAGTGGATCGGCGTGGATGACCACGGGAACGATCGGTACATTGGCGCGGCAGGCCATGGCGAACGCACCGCGGCCGAAGGGTCGGAGCTCACCAGGTGGCGATCGCGACCCCTCTGGGAACACGAGAACATGAAAACCGTCACGCAGGCGTTCGACCGCGGTGTCGAGGGTTTCCTGCGTTCCGAGCAACGTTTCGGTGCCCGAGCGAAACTGACCCGCGCCCGCGAGCAGAGGTCGCAACCACACCTTGTCGTAAAAGCGAGGCTTGATGAGCGTACACACCCGCGGAATGGCGCTCATGATCAGGGTGACGTCGGACAGCGTGGGATGGTTCGCGATCACGATGCAGGGGGTCTCCGGGATCTTTCCCCGTAACTGACGCGGATTCGTATCCATGACCCGAACCAACCGGAGCCAATCGTGCATGAACCTGAACGCGTTCCGCATGATCGCTTGCAGCCGCAAGGCGCGTCGGTGGGGATCCCGGGTGGGGATGACCGCCAAGGTGGCGAACCCGAGGTACCCAAACGGCGCGAGCGAGCTGTAAAACGCCATCGAAACGAAGGCAATGAGGACCCGGTACAAGCGCTTGAGGCCCTGCGTGACCGAAAATCCCAAGAGACCGAGAAGTCTCGCGCGACCTCCAAGGCCGTGTCAATTCGCGGCAGATACGGCGGGCGCGAGCGACGGTCACACCGGATCCGGGTTCACGTGCGTCCCGTCGCATCGTCAAGCGAAACGGCGCTGACTCGAGCCAGAGCTCGGGCCAGCGCCGTGGGTAGCGAGAGAACCGAAACCGGGGTTCAGGTCAGGCGATCAATCGAGACAATCGGCCACTTCATCGATACTGCTGAAATAGGCGTAGTCCCAGCGAGCGATGAGGTCGGGGTCGACTGCATAGTTGGGCGCTTGGCCATTGCTATTCCAGGCCGTGGTGCAAAGGCCCGCTTGCAGAGTTGACGGGAGGTCGGGTCGGTTGAACTGGTGCATCAAGGTGAACGAGTTCTCGCCGAGCAGCCTGCGGGCCAAGATCACCTGCGAACCCACGCGGCAGAGCCGAAGGTCGCCTTCGTAGCCGCCCGGGCTCAGAAACAAGGTCGAGATGCTGTTCATGGTGGGTTTCCCTTCCGAGCGAACGAGCCCTTGGTATTGCGCCCCGAGATCCCACATCACCCAGTTTTCGTGCCCCTCGGTCCCGACGGGATCGCGGATCACGATGCCCGCGGAGTTGAACGGAAGGGTGGGCGCTCCACCGCCGTTCCGCAGCGAGGTCGCGGAGACCGAGATCTCGAGCATGAAATCTCCCGTGACGTACTTGAACATGAGCGGGCCACGGAATCCATTGAACCAACCGCCCGCAACGTCGGGGATGATGGTGAGGTTCGAGTCTTCGACCTCGAGCACGTCGAACTCGGGTTGGGTGCCTTCGACGTCGTGGAGAAACTGCCAGCACGCCAAGGTCTCGGGATCGTCGAAGTCGTCGGACAGCTCATCGAGGTCGCCGGTTCCGTCGTAACTCGCCCGGCACGAACCTGGGATGTCGTCGAGGGGCGGCGGGAGATCGTCGTCATCCTCGGGGGGAGGTGGCGGAGGAGGAGGTGGGGGTGGCGGAGGAGGAGGCGGCGGAAGGACGAAGGTGCCTTCGACGATTCGCACGGTGTTCGCATCGCGATCGACGATCGCCGAGAACGTCCCGGTTCGCGGGTAACGGATGCTGAAGTTCGTCGCCCCGTTGACCAGGGTTGCGGTGGCGGTCGCCGAAATCGGAGCCGTGCCGCTACTCGTCGTCATGAAGGTCTGACGACTGCCCCAACCATCCTGCTGATCGGTGATGGTGAGATTGCATTGATCGCCGCCGGTCACCATCCAGGACTGGGTCACCTGGTAGGTGAGCGCATAGAGGTCTGGGCCTCCGAGCAGGCGCGTCGTGGGATCGGGGTTCCATCCCGTCGCATTGCAACGCAAGTACAAAAATTCCGTCGGGGTCGGTGGGGGCGGAGGAGGTGGTGGCGGCGGGGGTTCGTCGTCGTCATCGACGGGGGGCGGTGCATCGTCATCGTCATCGTCGTCATCGCCGATCGGCTCGGGATCAGGTGGGTTTTGCACCTCGCCCTCGATCACGTCGACGGTGATCGTATCGGTGTCCCACATGCCATCGGCATCCACGACTTGGACTTCGAACGTGTACGAACCGAGCGTGAAATTGGAAACCAGCGGACGTGCGGTCGACGTCTGGGTCATCGAGACCGGGGTCCCACCGGTCTGCCTCCACGTGTACGCCACGGCATCGTCATCGTCGACGTCGGCGAACAGGGAGAACGACGTGTCGACGACGCTCACCTCGAAGTCGCGACCGGCGTAGGGGGACGGCTTGTCGTGGAGCAGCAGCCAGGAATAGACGTCGATATCGTAGCGATCGAGCGCCATCGTCCCGTTCTGCGTTTGAATGCTCGACAAGGTCGATTGGTTCATCCCGCTGAGGTCGATCGTCCGAGTCCACACGTCGTGACCCGCCCCGCGATACACGGTCATGCGCGGCGAAGGGCGAGGGGCAGGGCACGCGTCGAATTGCGCGACCAGGTTCGCGATCCCTTGAACCTCGAACGGCGCCGTATCGGCCTCACCGTGGAATGCCCAGATGTTCTGGCGGGTCATCGGACACACGCTGCCCCCGACGGCGTCGATGCCCGGCATGATCGAGATCGCCGCAAACCGGTCGGGATTGGCCGACGGCCAGCTCGTAGAGCTGTAGCCGCCCATGCTCATTCCCGTGAGATAGATCCGTCGAGGATCGGCCGCATAGTTGTCGAGGACGTACTCGACGAACTCCTCGAGGTCGGCCACATTGTACGGAACCATCTGGAAGAGTGGTGCCGGGTTTTGCGGGGAGATGACGATGAAGGGTCGCTCTTCGTCGTCCCAGAGATCGGTTCGCCCGGTCGAGAGCTGTTGGTAGATGAGGCTCTGCGGGCCGTGTCGCAGATTGCGACATAGGACGGCTTCGTTGTAATCTGGCCCACGGGTGCAGGGGTCGCTCCGGTTCGGCAACCGACCATTGCCGTTCTCGCCGATCCCTGAGAGGAAGAAGAGGACCGGGAATTCCGTGGACTCGTCGTAGGAAGCCGGGAGGTACTCCCAATATCCGAAGTTGTTGCCCTGGCTATTGATCTCGATGGGAGACAACTCCCCTGGCGCAGCCGCAGCGACGCATGGGAGTGCACCCATGACGAAGGCGACCAATAAGATCGTATTATTCTTCATGCGGTGTTTCTATCGGTGGTGGCGAGGTGGTGGCGGGTGCAGTGTGCGGGACGCATGGCCATTTGCCAGCGGCCACCGAGCCTTCCAATGAGCCGTTCGTAGTCTGCAATTCCTGCGTTTCAGACTCTTACCTCTCGGCCGTTCCTTTTGTGTAGTGCTTTCGTTCGTTCGTCTCACCGACTCGGACATCGCGAGTCGACGCGAGGGATCGCGTCCGCGTTTCTCGAGGTTGGGGATCGACACGCACTCCGCATGGCGCGCTGGGCTGTAGAAGGCGCAGGACGGCATTTGCAGCGATTGTGACCCCATCGAGACAGGCTCGGGATGGCTCCGTGTGAAGGACCGAACGCGATGGACGAGTCTGCAAAATCGGGGGTCGACCGTGAAGGTGATCGGGCCCGGCCGATCCGCTCGCGCGAGGTGATACCCGTCGAAATACCTACTGGCTTGCCACGAACTCGAACGATGCCGTTCGGTTCGGAGGCTTCCCCAGCCCCGGGGGCCCGACGCTCCCAGCCCCCGGGGCGTGAAGCTCCCAGCCCCCGGGGGCGTGAAGCTCCCAGCCCCCGGGGGCGTGAAGCTAATCTCCGCGTCGCATGGTCTACCCGAGCCTCCGCGACTGCGTCCTCGACCTCGAACGTCATGGCCACCTGGTCCGGATCGCCGAACCGCTCGATCCTCACCTCGAGTTGGCCGAAGTGCAGCGGCGACTCTATGCCGCGGGGGGTCCTGCGATGCTGTTCGAGCGGGTCGAAGGCACCCCCTTCCCCGTCGTGTGCAACCTGTTCGGAACGGTCGATCGCTGTCGCTTCATCTTTCGCCACACCTTGCGAAGGACGGCGGATGCAATTGCGCTCAAAGCCGATCCACAAGCGGCATTGCGGCGGCCGTGGAATTATCTATGGGCCCCATTCGTGGGGCTCCGCGCATTGCCCCAGCGGGTTCGTTCGGCTCCCGTGCTCGCTCATCGAACCTCGTTGTCGGCGTTGCCGGGCATTCAGAGCTGGCCGGACGACGGGGGTCCGTTCATCACGCTCCCGCAAGTCTATACCGAGCATCCCGATCACCCGGGGCCCATGCAGAGCAACCTCGGCATGTACCGGGTCCAACTCGCGGGAAACGCCTATACGCCCGAACGCGAGGTGGGTCTGCACTATCAGATCCATCGAGGGATCGGAGTGCATCATGCTGCCGCGATCCGTCGCCACGAGCCGCTGCGCGTGAGCGTGTTCGTCGGCGGACCTCCGGCCCATACGTTTGCCGCGGTCATGCCGTTGCCCGAGGGTCTTTCGGAGCTCACGTTTGCGGGAATGCTCGCCGGCCGGCGCTTTCGTTGGACGAAACAGGACGATCACGTCATATCGGCCGATGCGGACTTCTGCATCGTCGGATCCGTCCATCCTGGCGAGACCAAACCCGAAGGACCGTTTGGCGATCACCTTGGCTATTACAGCCTCACGCACGAGTTTCCCGTGATGCGGGTCGAGGCCGTCTACCACCGTGCAGGCGCGATCTGGCCTTTCACGGTAGTCGGTCGGCCCCCGCAGGAGGACAGCACATTCGGTGCACTCATCCACGAGTTGACGGGCCCCATGGTCCCCGTCGAGTTGCCCGGACTTCACCAGATGCGAGCCGTCGATCAAGCCGGGGTGCATCCCCTCATGTTGGCGATCGGCAGCGAACGATACGTGCCCTATGGCGAACGCTTGCCGCAGGAGCTGCTCACCATCGCCCATGCGATTCTCGGCTTCAATCAGGCCTCGCTCGCAAAATACCTGTTGCTCGCGGCCCGCGAAGACGATGAATCGCTCGACGTGCATGACACTGAAGGCTTCTTCGCGCACGTGCTGCGGCGGGTCGATTTGCGACGGGACCTCCATTTCGAAACCCGCACGACCATCGATACGCTCGACTATTCCGGCAGCGGGCTGAACTCCGGATCCAAATTGGTTCTCGCGGCGGCCGGACCCCTTCAGCGTGAGCTCGGCCGATCGCTGCCCACGGGGCTCGCGTGGCCCGACGGGTTCGGTCCGGCACGCGTCGTCATGCCGGGGGTCCTCGCCGTGCGCGGGCCATCCCATGCGACCCGAGCCGATGCCGCGAGTCACCTCGCGTTCGAGCTCGAGCAACGTCGTTGGTTCCATACTCGAGACACCGAGTTCCCGCTCATCACCCTCGTCGATGACGTCGAATTCGTGGCACGAACCCTCGACAACTGGCTTTGGGTCACCTTCACCCGCAGCAACCCGTCCCACGATGTGGAGGGGGTCGGAGCCTTCATCGATCACAAACATTGGGGATGTCACGGATCCCTCATCATCGACGCTCGGCTCAAGCCTCATCACGCCCCGCCGCTCCTCGAAGACCCAAAGGTGACGGCGAAGATCGACGCGCTCGCCCGGGCCGGGGGTCCATTCGCCGGGCTGTTCGGGTGAATCGTATGCGTGTCTTTGCTCTCACCATCGGTCTTGGTGCGTATCTCGTCTTCCAGGTCCAGCCCCTCATGGCGCGGGCGATCCTGCCGTGGTTCGGCGGTGCGCCAGCGGTCTGGACCACATGCATGCTGTTCTTTCAGGTCGGGTTGCTGCTCGGCTACGCGTATGCCCATGCACTCACCACTCGGCTGAGTCCGCGCGCGCAAGCGCTGGTCCACGGCGGGTTGTTGGCGGTGTCGCTCGCCTTCTTACCGATCACGCCCAACGAGGCTCTACGGCCTGACGGCACCGAGGAGCCGATTCGGCACATCGTCCTGTTGTTGACGACCAGCCTCATGTTGCCGTACGTGTTGCTCGCTGCGACGGCTCCGCTCGTCCAGCACTGGTGGAGCCGCATCTATCCGAGCTCGCCGTATCGCCTCTATGCCCTGTCGAACGCCGGATCGCTGGCCGGCTTGCTGCTCTACCCGTTCGTCATCGAGCCGTGGCTCGGCGTGCGGGTGCAGAGCTGGCTGTGGTCTGGGGTCTACCTCTTCTATGTCGCGAGCTGGGCGGGCTGCGTGCGGGCATGGTTGGCCCAGGCCGGTACGAGCGCGGCCGTCCCGTTGGCGTTGCCGGACGAAACCCCGCGACCCACGATCGCCGTGCAGGCGCTCTGGCTGACGCTCTCGGGCTTGGGCGTATGGCTGCTGCTCGCGACCACCCATCAGATGTGCCGGGACGTCGCAGTCGTCCCGTTCTTGTGGATCGTGCCTCTCGGCCTCTACCTGATGTCGTTCATCATCGCGTTCGATGCGGCGAGCTGGTATCGCCGTGAGATTTGGCTACCGTTCATGGTCATTGCCGTGGTCGGAGTGGTCTACCTGCTCCATCGCGACTACGTCGGCGACGAGCTCGACTTACGTCTGCAAGTGACCATCTACGCGGTGGGATTGTTTGCGGCGTGCATGGTCTGCCACGGAGAGCTCTATGCCGCTCGTCCAGCTCCCCGCGACTTGACGCGGTTCTTCCTGCTGGTGGCGACCGGTGGTGCGCTCGGTGGGATGTTCGTCAATCTGGCCGCGCCTCGCTTGTTTCTCGGGTATTGGGAGCTGCACCTCGGCTTGACCTTGGTCGTCGCGCTCGGGGGCGTGATGTGGTGGCGCACGAGCCCGAACACACCACCCCGCCGTCGGTCAGTCGTGCTCCGTCGCGTCGGCGGCGGGGCGTGGGTGGTCGCCGTGGTGCTCGTCGGAACGTTCTTGTTCAACCACGCATGGGGACAGCAGTCCCATGCCTTGGCCACGCGACGTAACTTCTTCGGCATCCTGCGGGTGTACGAGTCCTCGTCGAGCGAGATCCCTGGCACGTTGCGGACCCTCTACCACGGCCGGATCAGCCACGGCGACCAGCACCGCGACGAACCGACCCGGCCGACCAGCTATTACGGCCATCGTAGCGGGGTCGCTCGGGCACTGCGCTTCCACGAGAACCGGCTCGCTCAGCAGCCCCTCCGCGTCGGCATCATCGGCCTCGGCACCGGCACGATCGCCGCGTATGCCCAGTCCGGCGACGAGTTCCGATTCTACGAGATCGACCCCAACGTCGAACGGCTGGCTCGTTCGCACTTTCGTTACCTCGAGCTCGCCCGTGGCGAGGTCGAGGTGATCCTCGGCGACGGTCGGCTGTCGCTCGAGCGCGAGCTGGCGAGCGGCGGGCCCCGTCGCTTCGATGTCCTCGTCATCGATGCCTTCAGCGGTGATGCGATCCCGGTCCACCTGCTGACCGCCGAAGCGTTCGAACTGTATCTGGCGCACCTCGACCCGCACGGGATCCTGGCCGTCCACGTGAGCAACCGTCACTTCGATCTCACGCCCGTCATCCGCACCCATGCGGCGGACTACGGGTGGATCGCTGCGTGGTTCGAAGACGCGGGCGATCTGAAGTTGACCGATTCGAGCGACTGGGTGCTCATCAGCCAGCAGCACGAGTTCTTTCGCCATCCGAAGATCGAACCGCGGATCGCCGATTGGACCAAGAAGCGACCGTTCGAGTCGATCCGCTGGACCGATGACCACAGCAACCTGTTCCAGGTGCTCGGGGTCGAGTGACGGTGTTGATGGGATGGTGGAAATTGCGAAGGCTGGGCGCAAGGACCACGCGGTGCCCCAATCACACGGTGGAGCGCATTATCGAACTCGCGATGTCGGTCGAGGTGCACACTCGACCGGGTTCGAGCTCCGGAATCCGACCCTCCTACGACGACGGCGGAGATGGATAGTTCCCCTCCGTGCACATGCAAAAGTTCATGACGAGAAAGGGCTGGATGTTGTCGTGTGGCTGCCCGCCTCCTGTGGTCGGTTGAAGCGTCACGGAAGCGCTCACGGGGTTCGGTGCCAACGCGATGTCCGGAGGCTGCGATGCATAGATCTCGACGTCATAGTCGGTCGCGGCATCGTAGAATCCGCTGGCGAGATAGCAGTTGGAGGTCGGGGTGACGATGTTTCCGTTGTCCGTCGAGACTTGCTGCGTCGCCGTCAACACCGCGGTCGCGGAGTGAGTGTGGGCCGGCAACTCGTTCTGGATGAGGGTTACGGTCGGTTCGCCGCCGGTCTCTCCCCATTGAAAATCGGAGTCGGACGAATCCATGCCAACGGGCACGATTCCACACAGGTTGGGGAGGCCGAAGGTGTTTCTCCCGTCGCCGCCGAACTTCGTCCCCAGCAAGCTGTACAGCGCAGTGTACTCGCGGATGTTGAGCAACCGACCGTCGCAAGGCAAGAAGCCTGCGGGTACGAACTTGCCCGCGAACAACATGATTTCGCCGAGATAGTTGTCTGCCATGATGAGATCTCCGGTGTTCTGTTTGACCCATCACGAATAGGTCGGAAATTCGCCCTGCGTTGCAATGAAGTATTGAAGGACCAGGTACGGTTGCAGATTGGCGTGGGGTGAGCTCGACCCAGCATTCCCAACCGTGATGCTCGCGCTCGCAAGTGCTCCGCCGAGCGCCACCGTGGCACTCGGTGGGGTCGACTGGTATTGGTAATACGAATACGGTCGCCCTCGGTAGGAACCACTTCCGGCGGCCGGGAATCCGTTTTCGGGCGGTCCCTCGACGCTGCCGGCCGCGGTCGCAGCCGAAACCGCATACGGTGGAGTGAGGGTCATCGTTACCCCATGGGTATGCGTGGGCATTTGCGCGGGCACGAGCGCGACATCTTTCAGCCCACCGGTTTGGGTTTGCGTGTACGTACCCCCGCCCGGTAACACCCCTGGGCCGATGAGGACTCGCCCCGTCAGCTTCGGCAATGCGAACGTGACGTTGTCTCCACCGTATTGCGTGCCGATGACGGCAAAAAGGACTTGATAGTCGGTGATTTTGAGTAGTCTCCCATCGCAGGGCAGCCAACCATCCGGCATGCCGCGTTGCGGTGCCCACAGGGAAATTTCGCCGACGAATGGATCGAGTGGCATGAGATGTTCCTTAGAATCGTTGTCGATGAATCAGGGACGTGGGGGATAGATGCCGACCAACGCGATGATGGGATGAATCACGATGAATGGCATGCGATTCTCGTGCGTGGCCCCGCTGCCGTTCGGGCCGACCTGAACATTCGAAGCGGTGACCGATGTACCGGCTAACGGCACAGTCGGGCCCGGATTCGCCTGGGGCGCATAGTTTTCGATCGGTGAGTTCGTGGTGAGCTCGAAGCCACTGGCCAGTACGTCACCGGCGGCCGGCTTGGCGATCGTCGCCTGTTGGCTGTTGGCCGTGAGTCGCACGGACGCCTGCGCAACGGCCGGATGAGTATGATTGACCGACTGCGAAGCCGTCAAACTGACGCCTTCTTCGCCACCGGTGGATCCACTATTAAAAATAGTCCTCGTGGAGTCATAGCCCACGAGAATGCGTCCGCTGATGTTGGGCAGGGCGAACGTACTCTTGCCATCGCCACCATAGACCGTGCCCAGCAGGGAATAAAGTGCTTGGTACTGAGTGATCTGCAGCACCTGACCCGAACAAAAGGCCCAATTCGTGGGACATCGCGCCCCGGCGAAATAGCGGATCTCTCCAATGAATGGCTCTGGCATGAAACGGCGTCCTTTTCTCCATCATCACGATCGGTGAATCGATGCGTCGATTTTCTGTGTCATCCTGAATGCGGACACGATCGTTTGGCCATGTAGACAAGCTCGCGACCGAGTCTCCGACTGCTGTGATGAGTCGAGCCTCGGCAATGTAGAGATGGGAAGACGTCATGTCGACGGAAAAGAGGGGTCGATGAGCGCGTCGCATCGGGACACGTCGCCTGACGCCTCTTGTGTCGTGGTAAACGTTGTTTACGGGTCGTCTTGTCGATCCCGTTGCCATCAGAGAATCAGTCGACCTGAACACTGACAAGTCAAAACGAACCGTTGTTTCGAACGAGGCGGTCCACGTCGCTATCGCTCGTCGGAGCCAGCGCAGCGCGATGAGGAGCGAACCGAGCTGATGACCGTCGCACCGCGTATGGACAAGTTCCAAAGATCGTTCGCGACGATGACCATCACAGATCTTCGCTCGTAAATGGCAAAACGAGCGTGCCGAAGCCGAAGCGTTCGACGCATTCGCCAGAATGATTTGGATGAGGATCGACAGCATATCGAATGGCCGCCGAATGGGTCGACGTCGATGTGATCGAGGATCCGGCCATATTGTTTGCGACTTCCGGCGCAAGGTCGCCGTGACTCATGCAGTCGCACGCGTGCGGCTGAGAACCGATGCCGTCCATCATGCTCAGGCAAGCGCGTAGGGCGTGTCGGAGGGGTCTCCCATCGATGCCATGGCGTGGCCCGACGACGTCGAGCGTGTCGACGGCCACGAACGGACGTCGACGTACTGAGCAAATCGCCGAATGATGGAGAACGAATCCTGCAGCCAGCTCTCCTCGCGCGGGGCGGCCGAGGTACGACGACGTAGCCTTGGAAGTGGATACTGCGGGTGTCCTCTCGTGGTCCTCAAGGCCTATTTCGCCGATGACGAACGAGTGCTCATGGACGCAAACGCCCGCGTCTTGATTGTCGACGACGATATTGCGGTCTCGAGCGCGACCAGCCGACTCCTCGAGCGCGCCGGTTTCAGAGTTGCCGTGCAGGATTCGGGCTTTGGCGTGGTGATGGCGGTTCGATCCTGGCGGCCGCATCTGTTGTTGCTCGATGTGGGAATGCCGGGCTTGGGGGGTGCTGGAGTCCAGCGTGTGTTGTCCACCTTCGTGGACCGCGGGGTCGCACAGATCCCCGTGGTGTTCTGGAGTGGCCTTCCCGAGGCCGAGCTCGTGGCTTTGGCTGAAAACGCGAAAGTGTTTGCGATCTCGAAAAGGACCCGCCCAGATGAACTCGTTCGTCGCCTTCGCGTCATCGTCGACGACGCCGAAACCTCGCGTTTCGCCGCAGGTGGTATGTGACACCGAACCCGGAGCTGCCCGGATCCGTCATGGCAGGACGGATCGTCCATGAACTCGGCAACGTGCTCGTGGTGCTCGAGTCGGCGCTCGACGGTTGGCGCGTCGGTGACGACACGTCGGTCGAGGACCTCCAAGCCGGCATCGAAACGCTGCGGAATCTTGCGATCCAACTCGAACGTCTCGTCGAGAGCTGACCCGGAAATAGACCATGACATGGCAAGTTCGAACCGCGTATTCCACCGACCCCAACTCTCGTGAGGCAGGCCGCGAGTGTGCGCGTGCGGTGATCGAGAGCACGACCGGACCCGTTCGCGGTGCGGTCTTGTACTTCAGTCTCCTGCATGACGTCGAAGCACTCGTCGAAGCCATCCGGGAGCTCCTCGGGCCCGACGTCCCGCTCGTAGGGACGAGCACTCAAGGGATCGTTGGTCGCGGGATCTATGCCGAAGAGGGCTTCTTTTGTGGATTGATGACATGGAGTGGCGATGTCGACGTCCGCGCTCATGTCGTCCGCAACATCCAAGTCGAGACCTTTCCCAAAGGCGAGGAGCTCGGCCGCATGGCGGCTGCGACCGGTTCCGCAGGGCATCGTCTGAGCGTGCTCTTGTACGATCCACTCTGCGGTGCCAATGCGCGCGACCTGATCCGAGGCTTCGATGAAGCCGCCCACGGAACACCGCTCATCGGTGGAGCCTCCGGCGCGCCGTGGGGCCGGATCGTCGAGACGATCCAGGTCTATGGGGGTGAGCGCTTGCATGCGTCGGCGGTCATGTTGACGATCAGCGGACCTTTCTCGGTGTTGACCGCGGCATCGACGGGCACGGCCGCGATCGGTTCTCCAATGCGCGTGACCCGGGCAGACGGCAATCGCCTGCTCGAGCTCGATGGTCAACCCGCGCTCGAGATGTGGACGGCCGTCACGGGATTGCCCGCTGGTTTCGGCGTCGAGGAGGCGGCCGGTTGGGCGATCGGTGTCGAACGTGGAGGTCCCGGTAGCGAACACTGGACCGTGCTCTCGGCCCTGCGATGCGACCATGATACCGGCGCGGTCGTGCTGCAATCGGACGTCCCCGAGGGGTCGCGAGTCATGACGCATGAACGCAGTCCCGAAATCATCTTTGAGCGCACACGCGAAATGGCCATGAGTCTCGCTCGCGCGACCGAGGGACGAACCATCGCGGCCATCCTCACGTTCGAGTGCGGCGCCCGCACGGGACCCTTCCTGGGATTGGAAGCGTCCAAGGCGGAAAACGCCATCGTGGAGCAGACCCTCGCGCGACCCGAGACGGCTTGGCTCGGTTTGCTCGCCTGGGGCGAGGTCGCACCGACGGGCAGGGGCCATGACTTCTACAACTACACATATCCGATCGCCGTCCTCGTGACATGAGATCCGCAGCAGAGCAGCGTGCGATCACATCGCTCGCTGCCAAGGATCGAGAATGCCGACGGCTACGGCAGCGACTCCAACGCATCACGGCGTGGCGAAGGGTCGTCGATCGATGCGTCGATGCGGCGGAGGAGCATGTCAACGTCGCCGCGTTGTACGAGGCATGGGCGTCTGCCGTGGTCGCTCATCTTCCTTACTCCGTCGTCTGCGTATTGCGTGTCACTCCCCAAGGCGTGAGTACGGTGGCGAGGGTGGGGCGCTCGTTCGTATGCGGACCGAATTCGCCACCCTCGATGATGGAGCTCGATCGCAAACCGCTCGGTGCTTTGACGGGGGACGAGCAGCTTCCGTTTGCACCGTGGCTCGATGTCCGCAAGGCAGCGTGGTGCCGACTTCCCGACAGCGAGTTCGTGCTGCTCGTCGGATTCGATACCCATACTGCCCGTTACGTCGAGGAATTGGATGAAGAGACGGTCGACGATCTTCGCATGACCGCACAAAACTTGGCGACGTTGGCGAGCCGCGTCGAGACGAGCGCCGAGCTTCGGCAAGAACACCACGAACTCACGATATTGTATGAGCAATTCCGCGAACGCGATGCCTTGCTTTCGCACAACAATGAATTGTTGTCGCGGCGCACCATGGAACTGCAAGACGTCGTCGCGAAACTCCAGAAAGCCCAAGCGGAACTCGTTCACCAGGAACGGTTGAGCGCGATTGGACAACTCGCGGCGGGCGTCGCCCATGAAGTCAACAATCCCGCGTCCTACGTGCTCTCCCATCTCGAAGAGTTGAACGAAGCCCTGGCCCAGCCGACATTCGATCATGCTCATCTCGGGCGACTCGCGACCGAAGCCCTCGGCGGGCTCGGGCACATCGTCGAGATCATCCGAGAGCTCGGAATGTTCGCGAAGTCCAACGACCGTGCCAGGGAGTTCATCTTCGTCGCCGAGCTCCTGGCACGCGTCCAACGTCTCGTCCATAGCCAGGCCAAGCACCGAGTCCAATTGACGTTCACGACCGAAGGCGATTCGCTCGGTGTGACGTGCAGCGCTCGCGAGATCGCCCAGGTGTTGCTCAATCTCATTCTCAATGCCGTACAAGCTGCACCCACCGGTCGTCCCCGGTCGGAGAACCATGTATGGGTGCGCGCCCTCGAAGAATCCGGATGCATCCTTCTCGAAGTCGCGGACAATGGACCCGGTATCCCCGAGTCTGTCCGCTCCAAGATTTTTTCGCCGTTCTTCACCACCAAGATGAACTCGGGCGGAACGGGCCTCGGTCTCAGCATCGCTTCGGAGATCGTGCGGATGCACGGAGGCGAGCTCGTTCTGGCCCCCGCACGCGGAGAAGGAGCCTGTTTCGTCATCCGGTTGCCTCGCGGCGAGCCTGTGGTGACCTTACCCATCGTTGAATCCGCGCAAGCGACGGAGCGCTTGCGGATCTTGCTCGTCGACGACGATGCTCGAGTGTTGCGAGCCCACGCGCGCAAACTCGCGGCGGCCTTCACGATCGAATGTGCGGACGGATCCGGGAGCGCCCTCGAACGCCTTCGCCGGGCCCCATCGTTCGATGCAGTGCTGTGCGACCTGATGATGCCCGAGCTCAATGGATACGAGTTGTGGTCACTCGTGGCGACCGAGCTGCCCGATTATCGGGATCGTTTCATCTTCTTGACTGGAGGCATCGCACAACCGGATTTGCGCGAAAAGATCGAGGCTGGAAAGTTTTTGGTCTCGCGCAAACCCGTTCGGCTCGACGACGTGCGGCGGATGGTCTCCGGGATGCCCAAACGCTCTGCGTAAGTGTCGGTGCTCGCTTCGCATTCATGAAAGGCGTGCTACCCGTTGGTTGTTCGGTTTGGGACCTTGGATGACTGGAAGGGTGAGCCTGGAAGGGTGAGCCCAGAACGTACCCCGCAGGCGTGTGGAGCGACGGGCGTCGTCGATCGGGTCGTTACCCCCTGTCAACCGGCATCGGGCCCGGAACGAGTGCGTAGAACGGCCAGGCGCGTGCGTCCACGGGGTTTTGCGCTCATCCCGTGAAACCACCGGTTGGACGTCTGTGTCACGATAGGGCCCTGAGGATCTATTGGCCATGAACCTAGTCAACCAGAAAACACAAACCGCACTTGCGTACACGCTCGCGGTCCTCTCGACGGCGTGCAGTTCCGAACCGGGCCATCCGGAGAATCCGGGAGTCGACCCGGTCGCGGTCGAGCCCGATGCGTTCCTCGAAGTCTACGCCGGAGTGCGCGAACAAGCCGCGACGATGGGCCCCGAGGACTTCCAGAGCCTCTACGCCACGCCCCCCTACGTCGAGTCGCTGGCTTACGTGCCGGCCGACGCCACCGGTCTCGACACCATCGTGGCCACGTACCCCCCGAGTGCGGAGCAAACCGGAGCGTTGAACCGACAAGGGTTCGTCGCCATGGGGCAGTTCAGCCTACCGACCTTCGAGCATGGCTACGCCGATATCTACTCCGCCGACCTGCCGGTCTTGGTGACGGCCGATAGCGTCGCGTATGCGCTGCATCGCTCATTCGATTCGATCTTGATGGCGCTCGAACGCTCGGCGCTCGGCCCCGAACTCGAGGCCATGCTGGCGGAGCTCCACGCCGATCTCGGCATCCGTCGAACGCCCGCGGCCTTGGGCCCGACGATCGAAGACCTCGACGTGTATCTCACCGTGGCGCGCTCCCTGCTCACCGGAACGGCGATCTCCGCGGTCACGGATGGGCAAGCCCAAGCTCGCGTGCTCGCGATCATGACGAACGTCGAAGCCTTGACGCCGACCGAGTTGAACCTCTTCGGTGTGACCGCGTTGTACGACTATTCGCAAATGCGTCCACGCGGTCACTATGAAGACGAGGAAGTGCTGCAGCGCTATTTCAAAGCGATGATGTGGCTCGGGCGTACGGAGATGCCCATGGTGCGATTCGATCCCGAGCAAAATCCATCGTTTCATCGTAAGGGCTTCGAGGCCGCTTACGCATTGCATCTCGCGTTGCAGGAGAGCGGTGCCGCGGAGCGCTGGGCACGGATCGATGCGGCGCTCGAAGCCATGATCGGCGAACCCGATAACATGAATCCGCGGGACATGATCGCCTTTGCGAGCACACTCGGGATCACCTCGCTCGATGGGCTCGCGGCGCTGTCCGACCAGCAGATTTACGAACCATTGATGAAAGGGCGGTTCGGGATTCAACGGATCATGTCGCAGATCCTCTACACCGATCCGTCCGATCCTCCCCTCCTGCTGCCGCGAACGTTCCTGATGCTCGGGCAGCGGTTCACGATCGATTCGTACGTGTTCAACAACGTCACCTACGATCGGGTGACCGATTCGCGCACGGGGACGAAGCTGACCCGCGTGCTACCGGACGAGCTCGACGTCCAGTTCGTACTGGGCAGCAACGAGGCCGGACAACTCTTGCAGAGCGAATTCGATCGCTTTCCCTATCAAGGTGCGCTGCACGAGTTGCGATTCCTCGTTGACCAACACCCCGAGGAATTTTGGGAGCAGAGCTTCTATAACGTCTGGCTCTCGGGGATCCGTGCGCTCAATGCCCCGCCCAGCGAACGAGACCGGTATCCGGAACCAATGCGGACCCAAGCCTGGGCCCACAAGACCCTCAACACGCAGGCGGCCTCTCGGGCGGAGCTCCGCCACGACACGCTCTTGTACGTCAAGCAATCGTATAGCGGAGGCATCAGCTGCGAGTACACCGGCGCGTACGTCGAACCAGTGCAAGGATTCTACGCTCGCATGTCGCGTCTCGGCGACATTGGCACGAACCTCGTGAATGAACTCGGCTCGGCGGGGTACGTCGTGCAAGGGGCGGAGGAGTACTTTGCTCATTGGACGGCGACGATGCAAACGCTCGAAGGCATCGCGAGCAAGGAGCTCGCAGATGAAGCCCTGAGCGGGGATGAGGTCGAGTTCCTCGGTCAGGTGGCAGAACGCGAGATCATCGGCTGCGGCGAGACCAGTTACGATGGTTGGTACCCCTCGCTGTTCTTCGACAGATCGACCGTGGGTTCACCTCGGCCGAGCATTGCAGATGTGCACACCGCCCCGACCGACGAAGCCGGCAACGATAGAGGTTGGGTCCTCCATGCAGCCACGGGCAGTCCCATGATGATGGTCATGACCGTGCCAGGCTGCGATGGCGAATCCGCGGCGGCCTTCGTGGGCCCGATCTCCCGTTATCACTCGGTATTGACCGAGAACTACGAACGCCTGACCGACTCGGATTGGGAAGTCGCGAAGGACAATGCCGTGCCCCCGACCTGGACCGCCTCATTCGCACCGTAGGTACGAGACCATGGACATTCGTGCCGAGGTGAGAGGCTGGGTCGCTTCGGCTACGACCTTTAGGCTCTGTCCAGAGTCCGGGCAGAGCCGTTTGGGGTGTACGAAGGCAGCGTGGCTGCCGTCCTCCAGACGAAGGCCCCTCAACGAGCCGTTAGGCGAGCGTTTGGGGTGCACGAAGGCAGCGTGGCTGCCGTAGCGAGGGGCCCCAACATTCTTGGCGTTCTCCAGACGAAGGCCCCTCAACGAGCCGTTAGGCGAGCGTTTGGGGTGTGCGAAGGCAGCGTGGCTGCCGTAGCGAGGGGCCCCAACATTCTTGGCGTTCTCCAGACGAAGGCCCCTCAACGAGCCGTTAGGCGAGCGTTTGGGGTGTGCG
>Ga0315912_10000211_pt1 | contig 124457 bp, 110 predicted proteins | sample VfabasoilMG_FD_204469 | JGI IMG/M metagenome (GOLD analysis project Ga0315912, IMG submission 204469) | Garden soil microbial communities collected in Santa Monica, California, United States - V. faba soil | ecosystem: Environmental > Terrestrial > Soil > Garden | place: USA: California... | reverse complement strand
GGCGACCCGAAGCCCTGTCGATCCGATCGGAGAGCAAGGCGCCGAGCTGATCGACGCAGAGTCGGAAGTGGAGCTTCGCCGGTATCCCGATGCGCTGCTCGTTGACGATCGCCAGCTCGCGCAACACTTCGCGCGCGGTAACTTGTTCTTTTGCGGAAAGTCCCGTTTCCATCTTCCACTGCTCAGTCGTCTTGAAAAACCACCCACCGGTACGGGCGATGTCTCTCCCGTGCCGCGTCCAGTAGATCGTCTGCGAGAGCAACAGGGCCGCCTTCACGCTTGCGGTCAGGTCTACGAGCCGGCGATGAAACGCGATATGCCGACCCAGCAGCGGCCAGATAATCGCGAGCTCTCTGTTGTGTTTCGCGGATTTCCATGCGTCGTCACCAGCGATTGCTGCGAATCTCCTGTCTCTCACGCCTGATCCTACGCACCGTCATCGGCGAACTGCGACGGAATGCGCCTGCAATGCGCGCCACACCGCGTCGGGGTGCACTCGAAACCAGAGCTTCGCCGGCATGCCGACGCGCCTCTCTTCCACGAATCCCGCGCTGCGCAACGCGCGTCGCGCCGTTTCCTGCTCCCAGCGCGAGAGCCCGGTTTCGTCGCTCCACTGGTCCTGGGACTTGGAGAACCAACCGTTGGCCGTGCGGTCGATCGTCTGCGTCGTCCAGATGGCCTGCGAGAGCATCAAAGCCCCGGTCACGCCACCCGTGATCGGGACGAGGCAACGGTGAAAGCTCACCGGAAGGTCGAAGACCTCAAGCAGCAATTCGGCGGTAATCCCGGAAGGGACCGCAGCGCGGGTGTTCATTGATCCGCCTCGAATTCGCGCACGACCGCTTCAAGAACGGCGATGGAGAGCTGCGGGAACGCTTGATGCAGCTGGTAGTAGCGGACCCGGGGATTGGGGTCCTCGATGGCGAGCCATGCACGGAAGATGCGCTCGCGGGTGGCGTAGTCAGGAAGAGCGAGGCGGCCTGAAGGTCTCCAGGCACCGCAATCGCGGCGGCGCTTGAGCGTCACCTTGCGCCGGATCTTGAAGAGCGTGTTCATCATCTGCCAGGACGCGCCATTGCGGATGAAATACGCCTCCAACACCTTGGCTTCGTTGACCAGCGCGACGGCACGCAGCCCGGCCTTGAGTCCGGCCGCGTCGAACGCAACACCGATGGACAGGTCCCGCATTGCGGCGAGGCGGTTGAGATCGAGCGCGGAGAGTTGCCGCAAGCGAGCGAGTTGTTCGGTATCTATGCCGGCGGCGTGAAGCTCGGTCGGCTCGGCTTCGGCGAGCCGCACCGCGACGTGATTGAGAAGCACGAGGCGAACCTGCGCGTCGAGCAGCGGCAACATCACGGATTCCTCGCCGATGCATTCGTCTCCTCGGAGACGGCTACGCGATGCGACGAAGCGCACCGCAGTTCCCGGGCAAGATTCGCGAGTTCCCAGAACGCAGTCGCGGATTCGTCACGTCCATCGAGCAGCCAATCGAAGAACGCGGCATCCAGCATCACGGCGCCCGGAAGGCCCCGTTCGATCAGACCGGGCGCTCCTTTGTCGCCGCCGCTTTCGCTGGGGCAAAGCTGATGCCAGCGCGAGGCCGCTGGAAGAAGCACGCGCACGCGCTCGTTGAATTGCCCCGAAATCAAGGCCAGGAGCCACCAGGCTCGGGGCTCAAGCCGCCGTTGAACGTCTCCATCAAAGCGCGTTGGCGGCCCCTCCATGTAGTAGCCGAAAGGTGCGGCGTCCCAGACTTGAAGGCAGTCGGATACGTTCGCGAGCTGCGCAAACCGACCAATGGACGCCTTCACGCGATCCAGGATGGTCGGGTCGGATCGTGCGGGTCTTGCAGGTGGACCGCCCGCACCCGGCGTAGCTCGCGGATCGGTTCCATCGCGAGCGCCGTTAGCACTGCTAACAGCCAAGGCGCGATTCGGCGCCCGTCCGACTGCCTGTGTTCGTAATGCCTGCACATGCTGTGCAGCCGGTCCAACCGTTTCGAGGAGGGTTTCGAGCGACGCCTGCGGCGATTGCGCCAAGGCATCGAGCACCATTCTGAGCCGCGCCGCGTTCTCGCCGAGATGCTGGGCGAGTGCGTCCTCGCAGGCTTGGCACAGCTCCGATGCGTTGAACGACCGGTTTTCCCGGTACCGGTCGGCGTAGCGCCGAAACACGGGGTCGAGAACCTCTGCGTAGAGCACCGCCTCCCCGGTCCCGCCACGCATCTGCGCGTACCGCTTCATGAGGTTCAGTCGTGGCTGGATGGTCTTCACGTCCAGACCGGACAGGACAGGCACTGCATCGCCCAGGATACGGAGCCGGGTAGTCGCGTACAGGTAGTGGGCGAGGGTCGCCGTGTTGACCGAAAACCCGACAGTCTTCAGTTCCTCCTCGAGCTGCCGCAGCGAAAGCGCGCGTCCCTTCTCCTCCTCGAACTGTGCCTTCAGCGCGACTACGCCATTCGCCTTGTCCCAGAACGTCATTTCCCCGCGCTGCTCGTTCTCGATCAAGTGCGCAGTGAGCACATGGACCTCCGAGCGCCATGGGCGAAACAGAGCCGTGAGTTTCTCGAAGCGGGGATCTCGGGTCTCCTCCCAAAGCTGCTGGAGGGCAAGTAGACGCGTATTGCCGCCCGCCTCGACGATGAAGTGTTTCTCTCCGGGCCGGCGGGTCACCGTGAGGGGATTTCGGATGCCGGTCGATCGAATCGATTCCTTGATCTCGGCGAACCTGGCGTTGTTGGCCCGTCGCGGGTTGTGCTCATAGAGGCGAACATCCTCGACTTTGAGTTCAATCTGGCAATCGTGCTTGGGATCGGCCTGCTCTGGCAGGTCCCTCGAGCGATTTCCGGGATTTCCAACCTGCAACGATTCAGCCACCAACCGGCGTCGTTCCTCGATTGAGCCGTTACGCCCGCGAGTGCCACCCGTAGGGAGGGCCACTGCCGCGATTGGAGCGCCATTTCCTCTCGGCTCGCCACTCACGCGACGCGCTCCCGACCCGAGAACGGCTCCACGAGCGTCCCTTCAAGACTTGGAATCAACTCCCAGGCGAGCGCATGCATCACGGTATAAGCGCTTGGCGTGGCGCCATCGCGCTTGCGCTCGTGGCGATGCACGGGAGTTCGAAGCGTCGCGGCTTCCTTGTACGCCTTGGCGTGGGGAACCACGGTTTCGAGCACGGTGACCCGGCCCTTCAACTTGATGAAATCCTCCCGAATGCCGGCCGCGATGACGCGTGCATCGGTCGTCCGGTCCTGCCGATAGATCACCGCTTTCATGGGGCCAAGCGTCACGCCAAGCGCGCTGCTCGGCTCCAGCCGGTCGAGGAGTTCCATCGTTCCGTCCTTGAACTCCCGCGCCGAAAGAATCTCGGGAGTGATCGGAGATACCAGGATGTCGGCCGCCAGCGCCGCGGCGTCCTGCAGCGGCCCGACCGCGCCCTGCGTATCGATCAGGACGCAGTCGTAGGCGCCGATGAGCGCCAGCGAATTGAGCGCCGTACGAAGCCGAAAGGCTCGGTCGATCCGGTTCAGCAGCCAGTGCGGTAGGCGGCCTTCCGGATCATCGGAAACAACAATGTCCAGGTTCTGATATATCGTGGGGGTGATGCATTCGGCGGTGAGCTCGCCGCGGACCAGCACTTCGGTGAGGCCCGCTGACGGCTTGGGATCGCTCAGCGGATAGAACTTGGAAAGGGAGGGTTGGACGTCCGCGTCGATCATAAGCACCCGCATCCCCATGTCCGCGAGGAGTGCACCCAAGTTGGCGGTCAGCGTGGTCTTGCCCACGCCGCCTTTCGTGCTGATCACCGTGAACTTGATCATTGTTTTCGACGCTATCGGCCCCCTATTCCGTAATACGTGCAATCTCGCGGAACTGTCGGACTCAGCGCTTCAGGTAGTCCTTGAGCCCCAGTTCGGCAAATACCATCCGGATGCGCTTGAGTTCGTCGTAGATCGTGGCGCGCGGAATGCCGAGTTTTCGGCTCACCTCCTGCACCGTGAGCCCCTCGTCGCCGAGCAGTTGGCACAACTGCCGCTGATGCGGCGTCAGGCGCTTCATCGCCCTCACGAGGTCTACGCGGGCCTCGTCGCCGAGCACTCGGCCCGGTTCCTCCTTTTCCCGGACTTGCGTCGCATCGACGATGTCGAGCAGCGACGAAGAATCCTCCTCGTCGCCTATAGGCTCGTCGAGTGAAATTGATTCGTAGTTGGCTTTTCGCTTGTCGGACTCGCGCTCGCGCACGAGATCCATAAGCTTGTTGCGTAGCACTCTTGCCATGAATGCCGTGCGCGTCGTCTCGCGCGATGGGTCGAACTCGCCCCGCACCGAAATCCAGTGCACGAGACACTCCTGCATGAGATCGTCGAACTCGTCATGCTGCAGTGATCGCCATCGCGACCGAAACTCGCTGATCAGTTTTTTCGCAACCCCAAGCTCCCACCCCTCGAATAGACCCCTGTAATCCCAACCCATCCTGCCCCCGCGCGCTCGCCACGCGACGGGGGATGAAACGAGTTCTTGTTAGCAGGGCTTGCGAGGAGCGCTGCCTAAAAGACATAGAGATCAACAATTAACGTATGCGCGCGGGAATCGCCGACAGCTCTCCCGGAAAATCCGTATTCATGTGTGGAACCAGCAGAACTGGCGCATCGGTCCAGCGTTGCGGGAAGACTCTCGGCCGGAGGAATCTCAAAGAGACATTGAATGAAGCACTCAATCTCGCCAAGAGTTCTCAGGTTCGGGGAAGCACCGGCCTATCTGGGCATGAGCCGTGCGCCATTCGACCGTGCGGTTCGCCCATGCAAAAAAGGAGGCAATCCATGCCACGTTCCAAATCAGCGAACCTCTGCGAGGCGCGGACATCGGTTGCCATGACTGCGGAGAAAATCGTGGCCGATGAGGATCAATTGATTGGTACCGATCGGCCAGACACTTTGCCTGGCACGAACGCGCGATCTGCTCAGTCTCGATCTGAAGCGTTGAAGGCTGGGGCAGACCTGCCGCAACTGGTGCCGCCGTATCCCCTGCCATTTCGACGGACCATCCGCCGAACCGAGTTACGCCAAATCGTGCCGTTGGCGGATACGACGATCTACGAGATGGAGCGTCGCGGCGAATTTCCCCGACGCTTCTTCCTCACGTCACGATGCGTCGTGTGGAATCTGGCCGAAGTCGAGGCCTGGGTCGAAGCGCGACGTCAGGCAGGGAATGCTGCGCTACTGACGAGGGCACCCACCCCGGATGTCAGGCGGCGCAAGCGCCGTCCCGTCAAAGCGGCGCCCGCGTAGTAACAACCTTCATCGACGGCGGCAGCAGCGTCGGCGTGTGCGACGCGCCGGCCACCCACGCATCGATCATGTCAGCCCACTCCTGCAGCATGTGACGGCGCTGCTCGCCATATTCCGCCTTGTTGTAGACGCCGCGCGAAGACCGGCCGTCCTCGTGCGCCAGGCATTTCTCGATCCAGTCGCTGTTAAAGCCAAGCTCGTTCAGGATGGTCGAGCCCGTGCGGCGAAGATCGTGCACCGTGAAGCTCTCAAGCGGCAGGCCTGCGATTTTCGCACGCTCGACGATGAGGTGGGTGACCCGGTTCAACGTGGCCTTGGACATGCAGCGGTCCGCGTCGTAGCGCGACGGCAGGAGGTACTTCGAGCCGCCCGCGCAGGTGCGCAGCGCAACCATGATGTCGAGTGCCTGTTGCGACAGGTAGACGTTGTGAGGCTTCGAGGCTTTCATGCGGTGCTTGGGGATCGTCCACAGCGTGTTCTCGAAGTCGATTTCATTCCATGTGGCTTCGATGAGTTCGCTCTTGCGCACCAGCGTCAGCAGGATCAGCCGCAGCGCGAGGCGGATGGTCGGATAGGTCGCGACGGTCTCCATCATCTTGTGCATGACGCGGATTTCGGTCGGCGAGAGCGCGCGGTCTTTGGGGACGAACGTCGCGATCGACGATGGCCCCACTTGGTCGGCGGGATTGGCAACCTTCTCGCCGTGCAGGATCGCGAAGCCGAAGATCTGCTTCACAATGTCACGGATGTGAACCGCTGTGGCGGGCGCACCCCTGACCTTGGCCTTGTTGCAGAGGTCACGGAGGTCGTCGGCACTGATCTCTGTCATGAGCCTGTTCTTGATCAGCGGCAGGATGTCCCGATCGATGATGCTCTTGCGCATCGACCGGGTGCTGTCGGCCATCCTCGCTTCTGCCAGCCACTTGACGGTAAATTCCTCGAAGGTCTTCGCATCCGCCGCGCGCCGCTTGTCGCGCTGCTTTTCCTGGCTCGGCGACCGACCTTCCGTGACCGTGCGCTTGGCGTCCATGCATCTCTCTCTCGCCCGTGCGAGCGACAAGCCACGCGCCCCATAGCGTCCGAGGGAAAGGGTCTCCCTACGGCCGTTGAGCCGGTAGTCGTACCGGAAGGTGATCGTGCCCTTGGGCGAGACCGTGACGTACATGCCGTCCCGGTCCGTCATCTTGTACGTAGATGCCTGGGGTTTGAGGTTCTTAAGCGTGGTATCGGACAGCATCAACAATCCTCCGTGGGGAGAATTTTACCGTCACACGTATATGGATGACAATACCTAGTTATATTATTGATATTGCTTAGTTTTAGTTATTATTTTTACCGTCACTCTAGAAATTGTTCTGACGGTAAAACTTCTAGCGCCGATTGTCAGAACATTCTTACCGTCAGATTTACCGTCAAGAATTGGCGCTTGCCCCCGATAGATGTCGATAGACTGCGAAAGGTGTTTGATAATGTAAACAGGTAATTAAGGTGTAAATCCGATAGCCACCGATAGTCCTGGAAAGACCTAAAATTATTCCCACTCGATGGTGGCGGGCGGCTTGGAGGAAATGTCGTAGGTAACGCGATTGATGCCGCGTACTTCGTTGATGATTCGGCTGGAGACCTTCGCCAGCAGCTCGTGCGGCAGCGGCGCCCAGCCCGCGGTCATGAAATCCGAGGTCTCGACCGCGCGCAGCGCCACGACGTATTCGTAGGTACGCCCGTCTCCCATCACGCCCACCGATTTCACCGGCAGGAATACGGCGAAGGCCTGCGCCGTCTTGTCGTACCACCCCGAATTCCTGAGTTCCTGGATGAAGATATCGTCGGCGCGCTGCAGGAGCTGGACGTAGCCCTTCTTGATGTCGCCGAGAATCCGTACGCCGAGGCCAGGTCCCGGAAACGGGTGGCGGAATACCATCTCGCGCGGCAGGCCAAGCGTGAGGCCGAGTTCGCGCACTTCGTCCTTGAACAGCTCGCGCAGCGGCTCGAGCAGCTTGAGCTTGAGCGATTTCGGCAGGCCGCCGACGTTGTGGTGCGACTTGATGGTCACGGCCTTCTTGGTCTTGGCGCCCGCTGATTCGATCACGTCCGGGTAGATGGTGCCTTGCGCGAGCCATTTTGCGCCACGAATTGTTTTTGTTCTTGATTGAAAAATATCCACAAACAATTTGCCAATGATCTTTCGCTTCTTCTCCGGATCCTTTACGCCCTTGAGCGCCTTCAAGAATGTCGCGCTCGCGTCCACATGGATCACCTTGAGCTTCATGTGGCGGGCAAAGGTATCCATGACCTGCTGCGCCTCGTTCAGCCGCAGCAGGCCGTGGTCGACGAAGACGCAGGTCAGCTGCTTGCCGATCGCCTTGTGGATCAGCGCCGCGGCGACCGAGGAATCCACGCCGCCTGACAGGCCGAGGATGACTTCCTCGTCCTTTACCTGCCCTTTTATCCTGTTGACTGCCTCAACGACATAGTCCGGCATGTTCCAGTCGCCGCGGCAGCCGCCGATGTCGCGCACGAAGCGGTGCAGGAGTTTCGTGCCCTGCGCGGTATGCGTGACTTCGGGATGGAACTGCACTGCGTAGAAGCGGCGTGCCTCGTCCGCCATGCCGGCGATCGGGCAGGACTCGGTGGACGCCATGAGCTTGAATCCCTTCGGCATCTCGACGACCTTGTCGCCGTGGCTCATCCAGACCTTGAGCATGCCCTCGCCCTTGGGCCCGACCGAATCCTGGAGGCCGTCAAGCAGCTTGGTGTGGCCGCGTGCCCGGACCTCGGCGTAGCCGAATTCGCGCAGCTTGCCGGCCTCGACCTTGCCGCCGAGCTGCTGCGCCATGGTCTGCATGCCGTAGCAGATGCCGAGCACCGGGACCCCGAGGTCGAACGCCGCCTTGGGCGCCTTGAGCGTGGAGTCCTCGTAGGCGGAGGCATGGCTGCCGGACAGGATGATGGCCTTCGGAGCGAATTCCCGCACGAAGGCATCGGAGATGTCGCAGGGATGGATCTCGCAGTAGACCCTGGCTTCGCGCACCCGGCGCGCGATCAGCTGGGTGTACTGCGCACCGAAATCGAGGATGAGAACCTTGTCGTGCGACTGCCTACTCGACGCGGTAATTCGGGGCCTCCTTGACGATCTGGACGTCGTGCACGTGCGATTCGCGCATTCCCGCCGAGGTGATCTGGACGAAGCCCGCCTTGCGGCGCAGCTCGTCGATCGTGCTGCACCCGGTGTAACCCATGCTCGCGCGTACCCCGCCCAGCAATTGTTCGATCATCGACAGCGCGCTGCCCTTGAACGGCACGCGCCCCTCCACGCCTTCGGGCACGAGCTTGTCGACATTCATCTCGGAATCCTGGAAATAGCGGTCGGCGGACCCCTTCTGCATCGCGCCCAGCGAACCCATGCCGCGGTACGATTTGTACGAGCGGCCGCCGTAGAGTTCGATTTCGCCCGGCGCCTCTTCGGTCCCCGCGAAAAGCGAGCCGAGCATGACGACGTTGGCGCCGGCACCCAGCGCCTTGGCGATGTCCCCGGAGAACCGGATGCCGCCGTCGGCAATCAGCGGCACGCCGGATTTCGCCAGCGCTTCGGCCACGTTCATGATGGCCGTGATCTGGGGCACGCCGACGCCGGCCACGACCCGCGTCGTGCAGATGGAACCGGGCCCGATGCCGACCTTCACGGCGTCCGCGCCGTGATCCACCAGCGCGCGTGCGCCGTCGCCCGTGCCCACGTTGCCGCCGACGACCTGGATGCCCGGGTACTTCTTCTTGACCCACTTGACGCGGTCGAGCACGCCCTTGGCGTGCCCATGCGCCGTGTCCACCACGAGCACGTCGACGCCGGCATCGATCAGCAGCTCGACCCGCTCCTCGGTTCCTTCCCCGACGCCGACCGCCGCGCCGGCGCGCAGCTTGCCCTGCGAATCCTTGCAGGCGTTGGGGTGCTCGGTTTCCTTGATGATGTCCTTGACGGTGACCAGGCCCTTCAGGCGCCACTGCCTGTCCACCACCAGCACGCGCTCGAGCCGGTGCTTGTGCAAGAGCGCCAGCGCGTCCGCCCGGCTCGCGCTCTCGCCCACCGTCACCAGCTTCTTCTGCGGCGTCATGATGTTGCGCACCGGCTGGTCCAGCCTGGTCTCGAAGCGCAGGTCGCGATTGGTGACGATGCCCACGACCTTGCCCGCCGCAACCACGGGAAAGCCCGAGATCCGGTGCTTCTTTTGCAGCGCGATGACCTGCCGCACGCGCATTTCCGGCGTTACGGTCATGGGATCGCGCAGCACGCCGGACTCGAAGCGCTTCACCTTGGCGACTTCGGCGGCGTGCTCTTTGGGCGAGAAATTCTTGTGGATGATGCCGATGCCGCCTTCCTGCGCGATGGCGATCGCGAGCCGGGCCTCGGTCACCGTGTCCATGGCGGCCGACACGATGGGTATGTTCAGTTCGAGCTTGCGGGTAAGGCGGGACTTGAGGGAAACCTGGCGCGGCAGGACGCGCGAATGGGCGGGAAGGAGGAGAACATCGTCGAAGGTCAGCGCCTTCTGGATCACCCGCATGGTCAACCCTGCTCTCAAAAACGCATTATACGCGAGTCGACGAACGGGTTTGACGCAGCAGAGTAAACTGGGCGCAAGCGGATCCAAGGAACAGGCGGATGATCAAGGTACTGGTGTTTTTCGTCGGGCTTGCCCTTTCGGGCGCGGCCCAGGCACAGATCAAGTGCTGGACCGACGCCAAGGGTAAGCGGGCGTGCGGCGATACGCCGCCACCGGGAGTCAAGCTGGAGACGCCCCGGGGCGCGCCCGCGCCTCAGGAGGCTCCGCGTCCGGCCACGGAAGAGAAAAAGGGCGCGGCTGCGGCCCAGGAAACCCGCAAGCCCCAGGGCGAACCCCAGAAGGCGGCCGTCAAGTACCGCCTGGAAAAGGGTTCACCGGGCGGCAATCCGGCGGAATGCGAGCGGGCCAAGGAATTGCTGGCCAAGGGCGGCGGCGGGCGCTCCAAGCGCACCGATGCCGTGAGGGCACGCGCGCTGGCCGACAACAACTGCATTTAGCGGCGCGCGCGCGCCCGGCGCCTGCGCGCCTCGTTCGGGTCCGCGGCCAGCGGCCGGAGGATTTCGACGCGATCGCCTTCGCGCAATGGTTTTTCAAGCGGAATCTTCTTCCCGAAAACGCCCAATTGCAGTCTCGAAGCTGCCAGCCCGTAGCGCTCCAGCAGGCCGCTCTCCGATATCGCCTGGCGGGCGACGGCACCCTCGGGCAGTTCCAGGACGATGAGGTCCTGGGTATCCGCCAGGGCGTAGACCACCTCAACGCGCAAGCGGAATCCTCCTCGTGAACGCCTCCACGGTGCCGTCCGCAATGCGCCCGAATACCGGCTCCAGGAGCGTTGCCACGACAGGACTGGAAAACGCGTACGCCATCGAAAACTCGGCCTTGCATGCCGCCGCGCCAAGCGGCGTGAAGCGCCACGCCGCGGCGAAGTGGCTGAACGGGCCTTCGACCAGCCGCATGTCGATGAAGCGCCCCGGCTGGTTGGTGTTTTCCGTGGTGAAGGAATGCCTGACCCCCTTGGCGCCCAGCGTCAGCGTCGCGACGGTCCGGCCGGGCCCGCGTTCGCGCACCTCGGCCGCCGCGCACCAGGGCAGGAACTCCGGATAGGATTCGATCGCCTCGACAAGCTCGTAGAAAATCATGGCGTCGCACTCGACAATGGCCGAGCGGGCGATGCGCTTCATGGGAAAATCGGGGCCGGAGCCCGATTGTTCCCATGTCGATCACCGAAAACCGCAAGGCATTCCACGACTACTTCGTAGAGGACCGCTACGAGGCCGGGCTCGTGCTCGAAGGCTGGGAGGTAAAGGCGATCCGCGCCGGCCGCGCCCAGATCAGCGACGCCTACGTCATCGTCGACGGCGGCGCGCTCTGGCTGCTCGGCGCGCATGTCAGCCCGCTCGGCAGCGCCTCCACCCATGTGACGCCCGACCCGACGCGCACCCGCAAGCTCCTCATGCATGCGGAGGAAATCCGCCGCCTCATCGGCAAGGTGGAGCAGCGCGGCTATACCCTGATCCCGCTCAACCTGCATTTCACCAAGGGGCGCATCAAGATCGAAATCGCGCTCGCCAAGGGCAAGCTCAAGCACGATAAGCGGGCGTCGGAGCGCGAGAAGGAGTGGCAGCGGGAGAAGACCCGGCTTCTGCATCGGCGCTGACACCGGCGGCAGCGCCGGCCAGGGACATCCAGGTGGAAACCACCGTGTCCGGGTTGAGCGACAGGCTTTCGATCCCCTGCTCCATCAGCCAGCGCGCGAAATCCGGATGGTCGGACGGGCCCTGGCCGCAGATGCCGACGTACTTGCCCTCCCTGCGGCAGGCGCGGATCGCCAGCTCCAGCATCGCCTTGACCGCCGCGTCGCGCTCGTCGAAACCGGCCGCCACGAGGCCTGAGTCGCGGTCCAGGCCGAGCGTGAGCTGCGTCAGGTCGTTCGAGCCGATCGAGAAGCCGTCGAAGAGCTCGAGGAACTGCTCGGCGAGGATGGCGTTGGAAGGCAGCTCGCACATCATGACAATGCGCAGGCCGTCCTGTCCTCTTTGCAGGCCATTTTCTTGCAAAAGATCCAGGACTTCAGCGGCCTCGCGTACCGTGCGCACGAAGGGCACCATCAGCTCGACGTTGGTCAGCCCGAGCTCGTTGCGCACCTTGCGCAGCGCGGCGCACTCCAGCTCGAAGCAGGCGCGGAAATCGGCCGCCAGGTAGCGCGACGCGCCGCGGAACCCGAGCATCGGATTTTCCTCCTCCGGCTCGTAACGCTCGCCGCCGAGCAGCTTGCGATATTCGTTCGACTTGAAATCCGACAGCCGCACGATCACCGGCTTGGGCCAGAACGCGGCCGCAATGGTGGCGACGCCTTCGACCATCTTTTCGCGGAAGAACGCCTTCGGGTCCGCGTAGCCGCGCGCGGCGCGCTCCACGCCCGCCTTCAGGTCCTTCGGCAGGTCCGGCCAGTCCAGGCAGGCCCGGGGATGGACGCCGATCTCGTTGTTGATGATGAATTCCAGCCGCGCCAGCCCGACACCGGCATTCGGCAGCTGCGCGAAGCCGAAGGCGAGCGCCGGATTGCCGATGTTCATCGCGATCTTGACGGGAATCCGCGGCAGGTCGCCGCGCTCGCTGGCGGTGACCTCGAATGGCACCATCCCGGCGTAGACATTGCCCGTATCTCCCTCGGCGCAAGACACCGTCACGGATCCTTCGGCAGCAAGCCTGGAGGTCGCGTCGCCGCAGCCGATCACGGCCGGTATGCCCAGTTCGCGCGCGATGATCGCCGCGTGGCAGGTCCGGCCGCCGCGGTTGGTGACGATGGCGGACGCGAGCTTCATCACCGGTTCCCAGTTGGGATCGGTCATGTCGGTAACGAGCACGTCGCCTTTCTTGACGCTTGACATCTTCGAGGCGTCCTTCACGACGCGCACCGGCCCGGCACCGATCTTCTGGCCGATGGCCCTGCCGCTCACCAGCAGCGTGCCCGTGCCCTTCAGCTTGTAGCGCTCTTCCCCGCCCGCTTTCTTGCGGGAACGCACCGTTTCCGGCCTCGCCTGCAGGACGTGGATGCTGCCATCGACGCCGTCCTTGCCCCATTCGATGTCCATCGGGCGCCCGTAGTGCTTCTCGATCAGGCAGGCGGTACGGGCCAGTTCGAGCACATCGCCGTCGGAGAGCGAGAACCGGTCGCGCAGCTCAGCCGCCACGTCCACGGTGTTCACCGAGCGCCCGGCCGACGCGTCGTTGGAAAAAACCATTTTCTGCAGCTTGGAGCCGAGCCGCCGCCGCAGGATCGCGGGCTTGCCGGCCGCCAGCATGGGCTTGTGGACGTAGAACTCGTCCGGATTCACCGCGCCCTGCACCACCATTTCGCCGAGGCCCCACGACGAGGTGATGAACACCGCTTCCTGGAAGCCCGATTCGGTGTCGAGCGTGAACATGACCCCGCTTGCGCCGAGGTCGCTGCGCACCATGCGCTGGACCGCGGCCGAAATGGCGACGTCGCTGTGCGCGTAACCAAGATGGGCCCTGTAGGAGATGGCGCGGTCGTTGTAGAGGGAGGCAAATACCCGCCGGATGGCGGCCACGACCTGGTCCGCGCCGCGGATGTTCAGGAACGTCTCCTGCTGGCCCGCGAAAGAGGCGTCCGGAAGGTCTTCAGCGGTCGCAGAGGACCGCACGGCAAATGAGGTATCGCTGGAGGTATCTTCTACAAGCTTTTGATAATAAGAACGAATATCATGCTCTAGATTGGCGGGCAGCGGCTCCCGTTCGATCCAGCCCCGGATTTCGGCCCCGCACTTTGCAAGTGCCTCGACGTTCTCCGGATCCAGCAACTTGATGCGCTCGGCGATGCGGCGCCCAAGTCCACCACCGGAAAGGAATGCCTCGAAGGCCTTGGCGGTGGTGGCGAACCCGCCGGGGACCCGCACCCCGGCGGCGGACAGGCCGCCGATCATCTCCCCTAGCGAGGCGTTCTTGCCGCCGACCCTGGGCAGGTCGGCCATGCGGAGATCTTTAAGCCACGCGACGTACATTTCCTTGGTATTTTATCCGCCATGCCGCAGCGCCGCACCGTGTTCTTCGTCTCCGATGGCACCGGCATCACCGCCCAGATGCTGGGCCACAGCCTGCTGACGCAGTTCGAGGGGGTGGAAATCAACCAGGTCACCCTGCCCTTCATCGACAGCGTCGACAAGGCCCAGGAGTGCCTGGAGCGCATCGAGCGGGAATCGCTGCGCGGCAGCGGCAAGCCGATCGTGTTTTCCACCCTGGTGAACGGCGACGTGCGCGAGGTGGTGCGGCGGGCGAACGCGCTGTTCGTGGATTTCTTCGAGGCCTTCATCGGCCCGCTCGAGGGCGAACTGGGAATCAAGTCGAACCACACCGTCGGCCGCTCGCACAGCAGCACCGACAAGCAGGAATACAAGCAGCGCATCGAGGCGATCAACTTCACCATGGCGCACGACGACGGCTCGTCGCACCGCGAGCTGAACGACGCCGACGTGATCCTGGTGGGCGTCTCGCGCAGCGGCAAGACGCCGACCAGCCTCTACCTCGCCATGCAGTTCGGCGTGAAAGCGGCGAACTACCCGCTGATCCCGGAGGATTTCGAGCGCAACAGCCTGCCGGAGGCCCTGCACGCGCAGAAAAGGAAGCTCTATGGCCTCACCATCACGCCCGAGCGGCTGCAGGAAATCCGGCGCGAGCGCCGGCCGGGCAGCCAGTATGCGGACCCCGCCAACTGCCGCTACGAGATCGAACAGGCCGAAACGCTGATGCGGCGCGAGGGCATCCGGTGGATCAACTCCACCACCAAGTCAATCGAGGAAATCGCCACTACGATCCTGCGCGAGCTCCGGCTAGAGCGCCACGTTTACTAGGGAAAGGACTGCCTAGCGGCGGATGGCGATGGCCAATGCGCCGAGGGCAGTCGCCGCCAGCTGGTACTCGAGGCGCGGCACGATTGCGGCGACCGTGCAGGCGGCCAGCACCAGGCGCAGCGGCCATGCGATCGTGCGCTTGCCGGCCATGCCGTGCACGGCGAAGGAGGCGAAGCTCACCATCGCCGCGCCGAAGAACAGCGCGGTGGCGATGCCTGCGATGCCCCCCTGCATGTTGAGGCCGGGATTGAAGAGGAAAAAGAACGGCAGTACGAAGCCGCCTATGGCGAGCTTGACCGCATACGGGCCGAGCGCCATCGGATTGGCCCCCGCGATCGCGGCCGCCGCGAAGTTCGCCACGGCTACCGGAGGCGTAACCGCGGAAAGGCAGGCGAAATACAGCACGAACAGATGTACCTGCAATTCCGGCAGGTTGAAGTGCTGGCGCAGTACCGGCGCGAGCAGTGCCGCGCCGGTGATATAGACGGCGGGCGTCGGCATTCCCATGCCGAGCAGCACCAGGAACATCGCGGCGAGGATCAGGGTCGGCACCAGCAGGCCGAACGACAGGTAGTTGATGAGCAGCGTGAATTTGCCCGCCAGCGCGCTGATCTCGATGGCGCCGATGACGATGCCGGCCGCCGCTACCGCCCCCACCAGCGGCACCAGCTGCGTGATGGTGTCGGTGCACACCTGGACGAACCGGCGCGGCCCAATCGCGCTTGCCGGCCAGAACCAGCTCAGCACGATTACGGCGGCGGTGGATCCGGCCGCGACGTACGCGGGGGTATAGCCCATCATGAGCAGCGCAATCAACACCCCTAGCGGCAGCAGATGACGCCAGCCGCGCAGCACTGCCCGGTGCAGCGGCACGATCTGGTCCTCGGGCAAGGGCGCTTCGTCGTTGCGCACCGCTTCGTTGTGCACGAGGATGTAGATCGCAAGGTAGTAGAGGATCGCCGGCAGCAGCGAGGCGAGCGCGATGGTCGCGTAGGGAATCCCCGTGATATCGGACATGATGAAAGCCACCGCGCCCATCACGGGCGGCAGCATCGCCCCCCCGCTGGACGCGGTTGCCTCGATCGCCCCGGCGCGCGCGGCCGGGATCCCCGTCTTCACCATGATCGGGATGGTGAGCGGCCCGGTGGTGGCGACATCGGCCGTGGGGCTGCCGGATACGGATCCGTAGAGCCCGCTGGCGGTCACGCAGGCCTTCGCAGCCCCGCCCACCATGCGCCCGGTGATCGCGCTTGCCAGCTCGAAGAACAGCTTCCCGCCCCCGGCGCGTTCGAAGAAATTGCCGAACAGGACGAACAGGAAGGCGTAAGTCGCCGCCACCTCAATCGGCGAACCGAAGATCCCCACCGGCATCACCGTCATCATTTCGATGAAATAGGTGGTGCTGTAGTTGTCGTGCTTCAGCGGACCCGGCATGTAGTGGCCGAGGAACGTGAAGGCAAGCAGCACGAGCACGAGCGTCGTGAGGCCCCAACCGGTGCAGCGCCGGCACAGCTCGATCACCAATCCGACCAGCGTGAAGCCGACGATGATGTCGGCCGTGGTCGGCTGCGAAAAGCCGCGGCTCCAGTGCAGGAAGCGCTCGTCGAGGACGATGTAGTACAGCGCCACGGCGAACGAAAGGCCGGCAAGCGCGATGTCGGTCCACGCCAACGACTTGCGCTGCGGCCCGGCGGTCGTCGTCAGGAACGCCACCGGAAACGTGATCGCGATGAAGATCGCGATGTCGAGATGGAAATTGGCGGTGAAGGCGCGCGCCCAGATGCCGAGTGCTTCCAGCGCCCCGTGCGGCAGGCCGGCCCGCGCCAGCGCGGCGTCGGCGCGCAGCATGAGGTCGCCGGCGACTGTGGCAATGCCGCTGATCCAGAGGACGTAAAGCGCCGCCGCCACCGATCCGGCGGAAATCAGAACCGACCAGGCGCCGCCCGGCCGGTGCCGACTGCCTTCGCGAACGAAACGCGCGAGGCCTCGGCGAGGCGGAGCCGCCTCGTCGTTGCTGCCGGACATGCCGTCCTCTGCCTTGGCAGGCTACTTCAGCAGCCCCTTTTCCCTGTAATAGCGCATCGCCCCCGGATGGATCGGCAGCGCCGCCGGGTTGTTCGGCATGGCGGCAGTGGTGAATGTCTTCAACGATCCGCCGATCTTCTGCACGCGATCCTGGTTGTCGCCGATCGCCTTGACGTACTTGTAAACCATCTCGTCGGAAGCATGCGTGCCGACGAGCAGCGCGACCCACTGGCGGACCGTGGGGTAGCTCTTTTCGAGGAACGGATAGTCGTCCTTGGTTACGGTGCCGACCGTGAAGCTGAACACGTCGGCCGCCTGCTTGGTCCTGGCCGGATCATCGTCGATCCACATCAGCGGGCGCTTGCTCGCGACGTCCTTGATCAGCGCATCGCCCAGGTTGCGCACGTTCATGAACACGTCCGCCTTGTCATCGAGGATCGCATTCAGCCCGATGGTGCTGTTGCCGAGCACGTAGCTGCCGCCCCACTTCTGGATATCCTCGATGGTGAAGCCGTGCGCCTTCATCATTTCGTAGGGGCCGCCGATGGTCGTCTGCGGATTGTCCGGCCGGTTGATCGCCAGGCGCATCCTGGGCTTCTTGGCGGCGATATCCGCAAACGACTTGACGCCGTTCGCGTCGGCCCATGCCTTGGTCATCAGCACGTGGATGTACTGGACGTCGTACAGCATCATCGCCAGGCTGAATTTGCCCTTCAGCGGCGCGGTGTAGGGAAACTTTCCCTCGTTGGCGAGCCGCACTTCAGTGCCGGTCGCCGTCGCCGTGAAGTCGGCCTTGCCTTCGGCGATGGCGAGCACGCCGCCGCCCGGAGAATTGGGCTGGAAGGATACGGACGATCCCGGATAGACGTCGCGCACGGTCGCGTTCAGGCCCTCGACCATGGTGCGCGGATAGCCGGTGGGCGTCGCCCCGGTGACCGTGGCCGTGATCGGGTTCTTGTCGTTGAAATCGGCAAAGACCGGGTTTGCGGCGACCGCGATGGCCGCCGCGGCAACTGCAATGCGCAAGCTCGACATGACTTCCTCCTCCCGTGAAAGGGACTCAAGTCTACCGTAGCGGTCGGCCGCGGCGCGAATGCTCGTAGAAGCAGATCGCGGCCGCCGCCGCGACATTGAGGGATTCAGCAGACCCGCTCATCGGAATCGACACCTTGAGCGATACCCGCGCCGCGAGGTCGGCGCTCACGCCCCGCCCTTCGGCGCCGAATATCCAGCCGATGCGCGCCGGAAGTTCCGCATCGCGAATTGAAATGCCGCCGCGCGGCATGGCGCAGGCGATTTCCCCGGCGAATTCCTCCAGCGCCTGCGCGAGGATCGCGTCGTCCGTGATCTGGAGCGAGAAATGCGCGCCGGCCGCGGCGCGCAGGGTCCTGGGCGACCAGGCGTCGGCGCAACCCTTGCCGAGCACGGCATGGCGGATGCCGAACGCCGCGGCACTGCGCAGGATGGCGCCGACGTTGCCGCTGTCCTGGATGGCGTCCAGCAACACGCAGGCATCCGCGGACTTGAGCCGGCCCGCCGCCGGCGGGATCGCGATCTCGGCGGCGATGCCGGCGGGCGTCTCGACGTCTACGATGGAACGGAACAGCGGATCGGAAAGCACGCTGGGCGCTGTCCCGCATTGCGTCGCCAGGGCCACGAAGTCAGGACGGTCCGAGGCGGATTTGCTGAGCATCAGGCTTTCAACCTCGCCGCCGGATTCAAGGAAGGCGGCAATCAGGTTTGCCCCCTCGATGATCGCGCGCCCGCGCGCGCGCCGGGCGCGCGCGTCGCGCGCCAGTTCCTGCCAGCGGCGCACGCGCGGATTGTCGCGCGAAGTAAGGACGCTCACGCCGGCTGCAGGAGGCGGCGCACCGGCGCGAAGCTGCGCCGGTGGATTTCGCTCGGGCCGTGGCGCTCGAGGAGCGCCAGGTGCTCCGGGGTCGGATAGCCCTTGTGCTGGTCGAAACCGTACTGCGGAAAGCGCTCGTGCATGCGCTGCATTTCCGCGTCGCGCGCGGTCTTGGCGAGGATCGAGGCCGCGGAGATCACCGCATGCAGCCGGTCGCCCCTGACGATCGCCCGCGAGCGGCAGGCGAGCTTCGGGCAGCGGTTGCCGTCGATCCATGCCTCATCGGGCAGCATGCCCAGGCCTTCGACGGCACGCTGCATGGCGAGCATGGTGGCCTGCAGGATGTTGAGGCGATCGATTTCTTCCACCGAGGCCTGGGCAATCGCGAAGGCCTTCGCATTCGTCCGTATCAATTCGGAAAGAAATTCACGCCGGGAGGCACTGAGCAGCTTCGAATCCTTCAGGCCATGGATCGGCCGCGAAGGATCGAGAATCACGGCCGCGGCGTAAACGGCCCCCGCGAGCGGGCCCCGCCCCGCCTCGTCCACTCCGCACACGCAAGCGGCTTGCCCGCCTGCGTTCTGCCGGTTAACCGCGGCCGCCATCGATGACGGCCAGGACGGCTTCGGCCGCCTTCTGGGCCGTGTTCTGCCTGAGGGTCGCGTGGATTTCGCGGAACCTGTCGATCTGCCTGCGCTGCGCACCGGCGTCATGCAGCAATTCGAGCAGCGCATTGGCGAGGTTGCCGGGCGTCGCGTTGTCCTGCACGAATTCCGGCGCCAGCTGTTCGCCCGCGAGGATGTTCGGGAGGCCGATGTGCGGCACGTACATCATCCTGCGCATCAGCGCCCAGGTGAATGCCGACTGCTTGTAGGCGATCACCATCGGCGTCTTGAAGAGGGCGGTCTCGAGCGTTGCCGTGCCGCTGGCGACCAGGGCGATGTCGGACGCGGCCAGTGCTTCGTGGGAATGCCCGAACAGCAGCGTCAGGGGGAGGTCCCTGGCTTCGTGGCGCCGCAGCGCCGCTTCGAACATCTCGCGCGTCTCGCGCGAGGCGGTGGGACAGACGAAATAGGCGTCAGGCAGGTCCTGCAGCAGGCGGCGCGCCGTCAGCACGAACAGGTCGGCCATATAGTGCAGTTCCGAGCGCCGGCTGCCGGGCAGCAGCGCAACCACCCGGCGGCCCGCGGGCACGCGCAAATCCGCGCGCGCCTTGGCCTTGTCGGGGTCCATCGGGATCACGTCGGCGAGCGGATGGCCGACATAGGTCACCGGCAGCCCTTCCTTCTCGTACAGGGCGGGCTCGAAGGGAAACAGCGCCAGCAGGCGCGTCACCGAGCGCACGATCCGGCGCGTGCGCCAGCCGCGCCATGCCCAGATCGACGGGCTGACGTACTGGATCGCGGGTATGCCCGCGTCCTTCAGCCTGCGCTCGAGGTCGAGGTTGAAATCGGAGGAATCCACGCCGATGAAGACCGCCGGGCGTTCCCTCAGCATGCGCTCGGCGATCTGCCGGCGGATGCCCATGATTTCGCGGTAGTGGCGCAGGACCTCCGCGTAGCCGCGCACGCCGAGCCGCTCCATCGGCACGTGCGACTCGAAGCCCTGCGCGATCATTCTGGGTCCCCCGATGCCGGAGAAGCGCAGTTGCGGACGGCGTTCCCTCAGCGCGGCGATGAGGTGCGCGGCGAGCAGGTCGCCGGAGGCCTCGGCGGCCACCATGCCGACGTGGACACGGGTCTCCGGGCCGGTATCCGCGGCCACTAGCGGATGGAGCCGCGCTTCGACGCGTTCAGGAAATCGAGGATCACCTGAACTTCAGGGCAGTCCCGCGCCTGCGCTTCAAGCTGGCGCCGGATTTCGTCCTGGCCGAGTCCGCTGCGGTGGATCGTCTTGTAGGCCCGTTTCAGCGCGTCGACGGTCTCGCCCGGAAAGCCGCGCCGCCTGAGTCCCACCGTATTGATGCCGTAGGGTTGCGCCCTGTTGCCGGCCGCGCCCACGTAGGGCAGCAGGTCCCGGTCGAGATAGGTGCCCATGCCGGTGAAGCTGTGCGCGCCGATGCGCACGAACTGGTGCACCAGCGTGGTCGCGCCAAGGATCGCCCAGTCGCCGACATGCACGTGGCCGGCCAGTTCGCAGGCGTTGGCGAAGATGGTGTGGCTGCCGACCTGGCAGTCGTGCGCCAGGTGCACGTAGGCCATGATCCAGTTGTCGTTGCCGACGCGTGTCGCGCCCGCATCGCCGATCGTGCCGCGGTTGATGGTCACGTACTCGTGGATCGTGTTGCCGTCGCCGATTTCCACCGAGGTATCCTCGCCCGCGTATTTCTTGTCCTGCGGCGTGCCGCCGAGCGAGGCGAACTGCTTGACGCGGTTGTTGCGGCCGATCCTCGTGCGGCCTTCGATGACGACATGCGGCCCGATCACGCTGCCCTCGTCGATCTCGACCTGGGCGCCGACCAGCGAGTAGGCGCCGACGGCGACGCTCGGCGCGAGCCGCGCGCCGGGCTCGACGATCGCGGTGGGATGGATCATGCCGGGGCCGCCCCGGTCGGCTTTACGGTGCAGAGGATATCGGCCTCGGCGACCAGCGCGTCGGCGACGTGCGCGGTGCAGCCGAACTTCCAGATCCCCCGCTTCGAGCCGAGGATCGAGACTTCCACCATGAGCTGGTCGCCGGGCTCCACCGGCCGCTTGAAGCGCGCGTTGTCGATGCCCGCGTAGTAGTAGACCGAATTCTCGTCGGGCTTCGCGCCGAGCGTGCGAAACACGAGGACCGCGGCGGCCTGCGCCATGGACTCGAGGATGAGGACCCCGGGCATCACCGGGCGGTGCGGGAAGTGCCCCGGGAAATAGGGCTCGTTCGCCGACACGTTCTTCAGCGCCCGGATCCGCTTGCCGGGCTCGCACGCCAGCACCCGGTCGATCATGATGATCGGAAAGCGCTGCGGCAGGTGCGCGAGCACCTGGTGGATATCCATGTCAACCATCGCCCTTCTCCTTCGACTGAAGCCGCTTTTCGAGCGATCGGACGCGGTCCATGAGGTCCGCGAGATGGCGCACCACTGCAGTGTTGCGCGCCCACGCTTCGTTGTCGTCGGCGGGAAACATGCCGGTGTAGGTGCCGGGCTTGCGGATCGAGCGCGAAATCACGGTCCCGGCCGACACGTGCGCGTGGTTGCAGATCGAGAGATGGCCGAGGACGATGGAGCCCGCGCCGATGGTGCAGTGACTGCCGATGTCGCTGCTGCCGGCCACCCCGGAGAAGCCCGCCATCGCCGTATGCGCGCCGATGCGGCAGTTGTGCCCGATCTGGATCTGGTTGTCGAGCTTGACGCCGTCCTCGATCACGGTGTCGTCCATGGCGCCGCGGTCGATGGTCGTGTTGGCGCCGATTTCGACGTCGTCGCCGATGACCACCGCGCCGATCTGCGGAATTTTCACCCAGCGGCCCTCTTCCGCGGCGATGCCGAAACCGTCGGCGCCGATGACGGCGCCCGAATGGATGATCGCGCGCGCGCCGATGCGGCAGCCCGGATACACCACGACGCCGGGATAAAGGCAGCTGTCATCGCCGAGCATCACGCCTTCGCCGAGCGCGCATCCCGGCCCGATGGATACGCGGGAGCCCAGCTTCGCCGTCGGCGCGACCTGCGCCGACGGATGCACGCCGACCGCCTGCGTGAGCCTGGGGTTGAAGAGCTGCGACACGCGGGCAAAGTAGCTGTACGGGTCGCCGCACACGATTCTCGGCAGCGCCGTGAGCGCCTCCGCGTCGGCCGCGAGGATCACCGCGGACGCGCCCGTGCCGGCCAGCTGCGACTGGAACCTGGTGTTCGAGAGGAAACTGATCTGGCCCGCCCCGGCGCGCGCCAGAGAACCGACCTGGTGTATCAGTACGTCCTGATCGCCGGCAATGCGGCCGCCGAGGCGGGACGCGATCTGCGCGAGCGTGAGCGGCCCGGGCATGTCATTTTGTGGCGGCGGGCGGCTTGGTGCCTTCCATCGCCTTGATCACCTTGTCGGTGATGTCGATGCGCGGGTTCGCGTAGGCGGCTTCCTGGAAAATGATGTCGTATTTCTCGGCCTCTGCTATCTGCCGGATGATGCGGTTCGCCTGCTCGATCACCTGGCCGAGTTCTTCATTGCGGCGCTGGTTGACGTCTTCCCGGTACTCGCGCTGCTTGCGCTGGAATTCGCGGTTGAGGTCGTTGAAATCCCGTTCCTTGTTGCGGCGCTGGGCCTCCGGCATGGTGACCGAATCCTTTTCCAGCTCGTCCTGCAGGCGCTTGAGCTGGTCGGCGACCTTGCCGAGCTCGGCCTCGCGCTTGCCGAATTCGACTTCGAGCTTCTTCTGCGCCCGGAGGGCGGGCGGCGAATCGCGCACGATGCGCTCGATCTGGACGACGCCGATCTTGCCTTGGGCGAGCGCGTGGTTCGACGGCGCCGCGAGGCCGGCCAGGACGAGGGCCGGAGCAGCGGCGGCAATCAGGGCTTTGAGGTGCATAAACGTGCGGTCAATCTCCGTTCAGGCGCTAGAAAGCGGTGCCAAAACTCAATTGTATCCTTTCGGTGCGGTCGAAGCCTTTCTTGTTCAGGGGCTCCGCAATCGAGATGCGCAACGGGCCGAAAGGGCCGTTCCATGCAAGGCCGACGCCCACCGCGTAGCGCAGGTCCCCGAAGTCCACCTTCTGGTTCGCGCCGAACACCTGGCCCGCATCGACGAAGGTGGTGAGGCGCAGGGACTTGTCGCCCTGCGCGCCGGGAACCGGGAAAAAGACTTCGGCACTGCCGGTTACCTTGCGGGTGCCGCCGAGGGAGTTGCCGGCGATGTCCTGCGGTCCCAGCGACATCGCCTTGAAGCCGCGCACGGTGCCGGGTCCGCCGGCATAGAAGTGCTTGAAAAAGGGCACCGGCTTGTTGTTGTAGCCGTCCACGTAACCGAAGTCGCCGGTCAGCGCCAGGGTCACGTTCCGCGACAGCGCGAAGTATCTCTGCGCGCTGGCGTTGACGCGGTAGTACGTCAGGTCCCCGCCCGCCAGTTCGAGCCCGAGCCCGGTCACCCCGCCGCTGGTCGCCAGGATGCCGCTGTCCCGATTGTCGCGGGTCCAGCCGACCGAGCCGCTCCCGTAGGTGTATTTGTTGCCGAAGACCTTCTGGAAAGCCAGGTAGCTGAGCGGGCTGTTGGCGTCGAGGCCGAGCTTCACGTTCTCGCCGACCAGCCCGAACTGGATGCCGTCGGTCTCGCTCAGCGGATAGCCGAACTTGACGCCGCCGCCCAGCGAATCCGTGGTGTACGAGCCCACCGACAGGCTGGACGCGTCGACCTTGCGCTTGTAGACGTCGAAACCCTGGCTCACGCCATCGACCGTGAAATACGGGTTGAGGTAGGACAGCGAATAATTCTGGTTGACCTTGCCGCTGTTGACGTTCAGCGACACGAACTTGCCGCTGCCGAACACGTTGGCCTGCGACAGCGAGCCCGACAGCACGAACTTGTCGACCGTGGAGAACCCCGCCCCCACCATCATCGTCCCGGTGGGCTTTTCCTCGACCGTGAAATTGACGTCCACCTGATCGGCGCTTTCGGCCACGGGCGCCGTCTCGACGGTCACATCCTTGAAGTACTGGGTGCGGTCGATGCGCGTCTTGGAGAGCTGGATCTTCGACGAATCGTAGTAGGCGCCTTCCAGCTGGCGCATTTCGCGCCTCACCACTTCGTCCCGCGTCTTGCTGTTGCCGGCGACGTTGATGCGCCGCACGTAAACGCGCCGGCCAGGGTCGACGACGATCGTGAACGCGACGCTGCGCTTCTCCTTGTCGATCTGCGGCACCGCGCTCGCGTTGGCGAACGCATAGCCCTCGTTGCCGAGCCGGTCCGTGATGGCCTTGGTCGATTCCGTCAGGCGCTGGCGCGAGAAGACCTCGCCCGGCCTGACGCGCACCAGCTTCTCGAGTTCCTCCCGCGGCAGCAGCATCTGGCCGTCGAGCTTGACGTCGGCAACCGTGTACTTCTCGCCCTCGGACACGTTGATGGTGATGTAGATGTCCTTCTTGTCGGGCGTGATCGAGACCTGGGTCGACTCGACGTTGAAGTCCAGGTAGCCGCGGTCCTGGTAGAAGGCCTTGAGGGTCTCCAGGTCCGCCGTGAGCCGCTGCTTGGAATACTGGTCGTGCTTCGTGTACCAGGTGAGCCAGCCCGGCGTGCGCAGCACGAACTGGTCGCGCAGGTCGCTCTCGCGGAAAGCCTGCGCGCCGACGATGTTGATCGCGCGGATTTTCGCGACGCTGTTCTCCACCACGGTGATGCTGATGCCGACGCGGTTGCGCTCCAGCGGCGTGACGGTGGTCTGCACCTCGGCCGCATACAGGCCGCGCGAGAGGTACTGGCGCTTCAATTCCTGCTCGGCGCCGTCCAGCACCGAGCGGTCGAAGGTGCGGCCCTCGGCCAGCCCCACGTCGCGCATGATGCGCTTCAGGTTTTCGGCATCGAACTCCTTCACGCCGACGAAATCGACCTGCGCGATCGACGGCCGCTCCTCGACCAGCACCACGAGCACGTCATTCTCGACTTCGAGGCGGACGTCGCGGAAGAAACCGGTCGCGAACAGGGCCCGCACCGCCTGCTGCGCCTTTTCCTCGGTCATGGTCTCGCCCACCTTGACCGGCAGGTAGCTGAACACCGTGCCGGGCTCGGTTCGCTGCAGGCCCTCCACCCGGATGTCCCTGACCACGAACGAACGGAAAGACTGCGCGAAGGCGGCGCCCGCAAGCGTCGCCAGAACGCAGGCCGTCACCGCGAGTTCACGAAGGCGCATCTTCATCCCGAAAACAGGCGGTTAATGTCGTTGTAAAAAGCGCAGGCCATGACGACGAGCAGCAGCGCCAGACCGACCCGCTGTCCGAGATCCATGGCGCGCTCGGACACCGGACTCCCCTTGATTATTTCGATCGAATAATACATCAAGTGCCCGCCATCAAGGAGCGGAATCGGCAGCAGATTCAGCACCCCGAGACTGATGCTGATGAGCGCGAGGAAGGTCGCGTACGCGAGCCATCCCATCTGCGCCGACTGGCCCGCGTAGTCCGCGATCGTGACGGGGCCCGAGAGGTGTTTCCACGAGACTTCCCCGAGCAGCATCCTGCCCAGCATCCGGAGGCTGAAGATCGAGATGTCCCACGTCTTGACGGCTGCTTTGGCGAGACTGTCGAGCGGACCGTAGCTGACGCGCACCACGATGCGGTCGGTATCGGCCGCCGGGATATGCGGCGCGGCCCCGATGCGTCCGATGCGCGCCGCGCCTTCGGTCACCGCCTCCGGAAGCACGTCGATGCTGAGGCGCGTTTCACCGCGCGCCACGACCAGATTGAGGACTTCGCCAGGACGCGCGCGTATCGCCCGCACCAGCTGCTCCCAGGTCGCGATGTCCTTGCCGTCGGCCTGGACCACGCGGTCCTCTGCGCGCAGCCCGGCGCGGTCCGCCGCGCCTCCCGCAACGACGCGCCCGACAACGGGAGGCAGCTGCGGCCGGTAAAGGCGCAGCCCGATGCGCTCCAGCGTGTCGCTCTCGACGTCCTCCGACGGGTATCGGCGCAGATCGAGCACCCGCACCGCTATGTCGCCGCGCGTGCCGGAGACTTCGAAGCGCAGCGCTTCGCGCTGCAGCGCGCCCTGCAGGACGCGCCAGCGCAGGTCCTGCCAGGTGGCGATGGCATCCCCGTCGATCGAGCGCACCGTGTCGCCGGCATTGAACCCGGCGCCGTGGGCAAGCGTCGCGGGCGGCGGCGCCGCGAGTATCGGCCGCGCTTCCGGCAGGCCGTACATGTAGAGGGCAGCGTAAACCGCTATCGCAAAGGCGAAATTGAACGCCGGTCCCGCCGCCACGATCAGGCAACGCCGCCAGACGCTCTGCCGGTTGAAGGCGCGGTGCGCCTCTTCCGCAGCCACCGGCGCCTCGCGCTCGTCGAGCATCTTCACGTAACCGCCGAACGGAATGGCGGCGATGCTCCACTCCGTGGCGTCGCGCCCGTATCGACGCGTCACGAGCGGCCTGCCGAAGCCGACGGAAAACCGCAACACCCGCACATCGCACAGCCGCGCGGCGAGATAATGGCCGTATTCGTGCACCACGATCAGCACGCCCAGGGCCACGATGAACGAGACCGCGGCGTTGAGGAAGCTCATGCCGCCTTCCCCATGAGCATCGTCACGCAGTCCGCGGCGGCGCGGCGCGCACTGCGATCCGCTTCAAGCACGATGTCGAGGGAATCCGCCCGCGCCGCCGGCGCCTGCCTCAACGCCCGCTCGATGACCTGCGGAATCGCCGTGTAGCGCAGCCTGCCCTCCAGGAACGCACCCACCGCCACTTCGTTGGCGGCGTTCAGGACCGCCGGCGCGGTGCCGCCGTCGCGCAGCGCCGCGTATGCCAGCGCCAGGCAGGGGAACCGCTCCGGATCGGGGCGCTCGAAGCAAAGCTGGCCGAGCGCCGCGAGGTCGAGCGGCACGGCGCCCGATTCGATTCTCTCCGGGAACGCAAGCGCGTGCGCGATCGGAACCCGCATGTCGGGATTGGACAGCTGCGCCATCACCGAACCGTCGACGAATTCAACCAGCGAATGGATGATGCTCTGCGAGTGGACCAGGACTTCGATGCGCTCCGGCGGGACATCGAACAGCCAGTGCGCCTCGATGACTTCCAGCCCCTTGTTCATCATCGTCGCGGAATCCACCGAGATCTTGCGTCCCATCACCCAGTTGGGATGCGCGCAGGCCTGCTCCGGAGTGACCTGCGCCAGGCGTTCGATCGGCGCCGACCTGAATGGGCCGCCGGACGCGGTGAGCAGAATGCGGCGCACGGCGGCGGTCGACGCCCTGCCCCCGGCTTGCGGCAGGCACTGGAACACCGCGTTGTGCTCGCTGTCGATCGGCAGCAGCATGGCGCCGTGCTCGCGCACCGCGCGCATGAACAGCGCCCCGGCCATCACCAGCGATTCCTTGTTGGCAAGCAGCAGGCGCTTGCCGGCGCGCGCACCGGCAAGAATGGGGGCCAGCCCGGCGGCGCCGACGATCGCCGCGACCACCACGGCGCATTCCCGGTCCGCGGCCACCTGTTCGAGCGCCGCGTCGCCGAAAAGCAGTTGCGTTCCCCCGCCGGCCTCCGCGAAGCGGCGCCGCAGGTCCTCGCTTTCGGGCAGCCCGGAGAGGACCGCGTAGCGCGGCGCATGGCGCCCGCACAGCGCGAGCAGATCCTCGGCAGCGCGGTGTGCCGTAACGGCGAACACGCGATAGCGCCCGGGGTGACGCGCAACCACGTCGAGGGTGCTTGCCCCTATCGACCCGGTTGCGCCTAGCAGTGTCAACCCTTGTGTCATGTCGTACCCATTGCCTGCATCAGCAGAAGTCCCACGGGTAGTGCCGCCGTCGCGCTGTCGATCCGATCCAGCACCCCGCCATGCCCCGGGAGCAGCCTGCCGCTGTCCTTCGCGCCGGCCTGCCGCTTGAGCCCCGATTCGAGCAGGTCGCCCACGACGCCGAGCGCACACAGGAGCAACGTTCCCGCCAGGAACGGCAGCCAGATCAGCCCTTGCACGCGCGACCGCAATTCCGGATCGAAAAACGCCCAGATGATAGCGTAGATAACGCAGCCGGCTGCCCCTCCGGCGACGCCTTCCCAGGTCTTGCCGGGACTGATCCCGGGCGCGAGTTTGCGCCGGCCGATCGCACGCCCCGCAAGGTAGGCCGCGGTATCCGATACCCAGACCAGCCCTAGGATCATCAGCACCTGCCCCGGCGGCAGCACGGCCAGCGCCAGCCCGGCCGGAACCAGGACGACGATGCCCACTGCCATTCCCGCGCCGGCCGGCGCAGGCCTGATTCCCCTGGCAAGCAGGTACGGCGCGGCGACAATCCAGAACGCGCCGGCCAGCGCACATACCCATGGCACGAGCTCTGCGTATTTCGCGAGCACATAGCACGCCGCCGCGCAGGCAACCGCATACGCCGCTCCAGCCGCCCTGTCCGTCCTGACCAGCTTCGCCCACTCGGCTCCGGCGAGGCCCACGACGATCGCCACGACGGCCGCGAACCATCCCCGCTCCAGCCAGAACAGCGCCCCGATGAACGCGGGCAGCAGGACCGCGGCGGTCAGGACCCGGGTGAGGAACAAGCGGTCAGGCGTCGGTTGCCGCGCGTAGCGGCGCAGGCGCGGTCCCGCCGCGCTTCGTTGCCGCGAGCTGCTCGCTGGTGCGGCCGAAACGGCGCTCGCGCGCCCGGTACGAGGTGAACGCTGCCTCGAGCGCCACGCCGTTGAAATCGGGCCAGAGCGTCTCGGTGAAGTGCAGCTCAGTATAGGCGAGCTGCCAGAGGAGGAAATTGCTGACGCGCTGCTCGCCGCCGGTGCGGATGAACAGGTCCGGCTCCGGCGCGTAGTTCATCGAGAGGTACGGCGTCAGGTCCGATTCCCGGATTTCGTCCTTTTCCCTGAAGGAGCTTGCCTTCGCAAGCCGGCTGACTGCCTGCAGGATGTCCCAGCGCCCGCCATAGTTGGCGGCGATCGTCAGCGTGAGTCCGCGATTGGCGGCCGTCAGCCGTTCGCCCTCGGCGATCAGCGTCCGGATTTTCGAATCGAAGCGCCCGGTCTCCCCGATGACCTTGAGCCGGATGCCGTTGCGGTGCAGCTTCTGCACCTCGTTTTCGAGCGCGCCGATGAAGAGCTGCATGAGCAGCGCGACCTCGTCCGGCGGCCGGCGCCAGTTCTCGGAACTGAACGCGAACAGCGTGAGGAAACCGACGCCCTGCTCGGCGCAGGCCTTGACGGTCGCGCGCACCGCCTCGACCCCGCGCTTGTGCCCGGCGATGCGCGGCAGGTGCCGCTGCTTCGCCCAGCGTCCGTTGCCGTCCATGATGATGGCGACGTGCCGCGGCACGTCGCCGTGCGGGGGAATCCCGACGGTAGAACTGGCGTGGTCGGCGGCGGTTTTCATGCAGCCGCCCTCAAACCGCCATCAGCTCGGCTTCCTTCTGCGCGAGGAGCTTGTCGATTTCCGCGATATGCCGGTCGGTAAGCTTCTGCATGTCGTCCGTCGCGCGCCGCTCGTCGTTCTCGGAAATTTCCTTCTCCTTGAGCGCCTCCTTCAGCACGTGTATCGAATCGCGCCGCACGTTGCGCACGGAAACCCTCGCCGTCTCGGCTTCCTTGTGCACGACCTTGGCAAGCTCCCTGCGCCGCTCCTCGGTGAGCGAGGGCATCGGCACGCGGATCATGTCGCCGGCCGCGGCCGGGTTGAGGCCGAGGTTGGAATCGCGGATGGCTTTTTCGATCGTCTGGCCGAGCTTCTTCTCGAACGGCTGCACGCCGATCGTGCGGCCGTCGATCAGGGAGACCTTGGCCACCTGGTTCAGCGGCGTCTGCGCGCCATAGTAGTCGACCGTGATGTGGTCGAGGATGCCGGGGTGGGCGCGGCCGGTGCGCACCTTCGCGAGGTCGGCCTTGAAGGCCTCGACGCTCTTGTGCATTTTCGCTTCGGTGCTCTTTTTCAGGTCTGGAATCATCGCCGTCTCCGTGACCGGTTACACGTGCACCAGGGTGCCTTCGTCTTCCCCGGCGACCACGCGCCCCAGGGCGCCCGCCCGGAAGATGCTGAACACGTTCACCGGCAGCCTCTGGTCGCGGCACAAGGCCAGCGCGGTCGCGTCCATGACCTTGAGGTGGCGCTGGATGGCCTCGTCGAAACTGACACGGCTGTAGCGTTTCGCGGTGGGATCTTTCTTCGGATCGCTAGTGTACACGCCGTCCACCTTGGTCGCCTTGAGCACGATTTCCGCGCCCATTTCGCTCGCGCGCAGCGCCGCCGCGGTGTCGGTGGTGAAGAACGGGTTGCCCGTGCCGGCGGCGAATATCACCACCTTGCCCTCTTCGAGATAGCGGATCGCCTTGCCGCGGATGTACGGCTCGACGACCTGCTCGATATTGAGAGCGGACTGGACGCGGCTCGCGAGGTCTGCCTGGCGCATTGCATCCTGCAGCGCGAGGGCGTTCATGACCGTCGCCAGCATTCCCATGTAATCCGCCGTCGCGCGGTCCATCCCCGCCGCGCCCGGGGCGACGCCGCGGAAGATGTTGCCGCCGCCGATCACCACTCCCATTTCCACGCCGAGGCGCGCCACGCCGGCGATCTCGGCCACGATCGCCTCGATGGTCGGCCGGCTGATGCCATAGCTGCCGTCGCCCATCAGCGCTTCGCCCGAAAGCTTGAGCAGAATGCGCTTGTATTTGGGTTTCACAGGCACGGCGCCATGGCCTCTAGTTCTTCACCATCGACATGACTTCGGCGGCAAAATCGCTGGCTTTCTTCTCGATTCCTTCGCCGACGACCAGGAAGCGGAAGCCCAGCAGCCTGGTCTTCTTCGCCGCCAGCATCTTCTCCACGCTCTGCTTGTCGTCCTTGATGAACGGCTGGCCGAGCAGCGTGCTCTCGGCGAGGAACTTGTTCAGGCCGCCCTCGACCATCTTGGCGACGATTTCGGCGGGCTTGCCGGACTCCGCGGCGCGAGCCGCAAGGATGCCGCGCTCGCGCTCGACGATGTCCGCCGGCACCTCCGACTTCGACAGGTAGGCAGGCCGCGAGAAAGAGACGTGCATGGCCACGTCCTTGCCGGTTTCGTCGGCACCCTCGTACTCGACCAGCACGCCGATGCGGCCGCTATGCACGTACTGCACGAGCTTCGCGGTCGAGTTCTCCTTCACGTGCAGCTGCGAGAAGCGCCGGATCGTGATGTTCTCGCCGATCTTCTGCACCATCGCCTGGCGCTGCGCCTCGATGCCGGGATAGGCGGCCAGCGCCGCGACATCGGCCGGTTTCCTCGTGGCGACGATCTCCGCCAGCGCCTGCGCGTAGGCGACGAAGTCGTCGTTCCTGGCGACGAAGTCGGTCTCGCAGTTCAGCTCCACCAGCGAGCCCGTCTTCGCGTCCGGCGACAGGTAGGCGCCGATCACGCCCTCCGCGGCGACGCGGCCGGCGGCCTTGCTCGCCTTGGCGCCGCTCTTGATGCGCAGCAGCTCCTCGGCCTTCTTCAGGTCGCCGTTGGCTTCCGTCAGCGCCTTCTTGCACTCCATCATTCCAAGCCCGGTCAGTTCGCGCAGTTCCTTGACCAGGCCCGCAGTAATCTCAGCCATGCTGTATGCCAATCCTCGTTGGTTTCGTGTCACGCATCACATTGAAAAAAGGGGCCGCGAGGCCCCTTTCTCGATCATCGGAACGTCCGGTGTTCAGTTCGCGCCCTCGTCGGCCACTTCCACGAATTCGTCGCGCGACGCGGCGACGACTTCCTCCACCGCCTGCGACCTGCCTTCGAGCACCGCGTCGGCCATGCCGCGCGCATAGAGACGGATCGCCCGGCTCGAATCGTCGTTGCCGGGAATGACGTACGCGATCTTGTCCGGGGAATGATTGGTGTCGATCACCGCGACCACCGGGATGCCCAGCTTGACGGCCTCGGTCACCGCGCCCTTGTGATAGCCGACATCGATGATGAACAGCGCATCGGGCAGGCCGGCGAGGTCCTTGATGCCGCCCAGCGACCGCTGCAGCTTGGCCAGCTCGCGCTGGATCTCCAGGCCTTCCTTCTTCGACAGGCGCTCGAGCGAACCGTCCTCGATCATGCCTTCCATTTCCTTCAGGCGCTTGATCGACTGCTTGACCGTCTTGAAGTTGGTCAGCATGCCGCCGAGCCAGCGATGGTCGACGTACGGCATGCCGCAGCGGACCGCCTCCTCGTGCAGGATCTCGCGCGCCTGGCGCTTCGTCCCCACGAACAGGATGTTGCCCTTGTTCGCCGCCAGCTGGCGCACGAACTTCAGCGCGTCCTGGTACAGCGCCAGGGTCTTTTCAAGATTGATGATGTGGATCTTGTTGCGGTGGCCGAAGATGTAAGGTGCCATCTTCGGGTTCCAATAGCGGGTCTGGTGCCCGAAATGGACGCCCGCCTCCAGCATTTGACGCATTGTTACCGACATGAACTGACTCCAGTTTAGGGTTAGTGTCTGCCGCTCCGGAAAATTGCACCCCCGTGTTTGCAAGCTGCGGGGGCACCCTAAGCGCCGGGCGGGAAATTTGTCCACGGCAAATGCCGTTGGACAGCTTTAAATTCTAGCATAATCAGGACTTTTCCCGGGCATTGGATGTCGGTCCACCTCAAAAACGACGAAGAAGTCGCCAGGATGCGCGTCGCGGGCCGGCTCGCCTCGGAGGTGCTCGACTACATCGCACCCCACGTCAAGCCGGGGGTTTCCACGGGCAGCCTGAACGACCTCTGCCACGCCTACATGGTCGGGGTCCAGGGCACGGTCCCGGCCCCCCTGAACTACGCCCCGCCAGGCTACAAGCCGTTCCCCAAATCCATCTGCACATCGGTCAACCACCAGGTCTGCCACGGCATCCCCGGCGAACGGGTACTCAAGCATGGCGACATCCTGAACATCGACGTCACCGTGATCAAGGACGGCTTTCACGGCGACTCGAGCCGCATGTTCCATATCGGCGAGCCCGGCATCCAGGCGCGGCGCCTGGTGGACGTGACCTACGAATGCATGTGGCGCGGGATCGCGCGCGTGCGGCCCGGCGCGCAGCTCGGCGACATCGGCGCGGCGATCCAGGCGCATGCCGAGCAGCACGGCTATTCGGTGGTGCGCGAATTCTGCGGCCACGGCATCGGCCGCAAATTCCACGAGGAACCCCAGGTGCTCCACTACGGCAAGCCCGGCACTGGGATGCGCCTCGAGCCCGGCATGATCTTCACCGTCGAACCGATGATCAATGCCGGCAAGCCCGGCATCCGCGAACTGGCCGACGGCTGGACCATCGTCACCAAGGACCACAGCCTGTCGGCGCAGTGGGAGCACACGGTGCTGGTCACCGGCGCGGGTTACGAGGTGCTCACCACCTCGGCGGGCGCGCCGCCGCCACAGGGCCTCGGCGCCTGACACGGTGAGCATCGAAGCGCTGCGCGATTCGCTGCAGCACTCGCGTGCCGCGCTGCGCGACGCCTATTTCAAGGGCAGGACGCCGAACTGGCTGCTGCGGGCGCACGCGCGCCTGATCGACCGGACGCTGCAGGACATCTGGCGCTCGCACGGTCCGTCGCGCGGCATGGCGCTGGTCGCCACCGGCGGCTACGGCCGTGGCGAACTGTTTCCGTCATCCGACGTCGACGTCCTGATCCTGCTCGGGAGCGAGCCCGCGGCGGCCGAACGCGAGCAGCTGGAACGTCTCATCGGCGTGTTCTGGGACATCGGACTCGAGATCGGCCACAGCGTGCGCACGGTGGAAGCCTGCATCGAGACTGCCCGGGCCGACATCACCATCGAAACATCCCTGCTGGAGGCGCGACTGCTGGCCGGCAATGCGGCGCTGTGCCGGCGCCTGTCGAAGGCCATCCTCAGGAATCTGGAGCCGGCAGCGTTCCTCAAGGCGAAGAAGCTCGAACAGGAGCAGCGCCACGCCAAGCACCGCGACACGCCTTTCGCGCTGGAACCCAACCTGAAGGAAGCGCCGGGCGGCATGCGCGACCTCCAGGTGATCCGCTGGATCGCGCAGGCCTGCGGCATCGGCAGGCATTGGCGCGACCTCGCCAGCCGCGGCCTGCTGCAGCACGGCGAGGCGCGCCGCCTGGCGCGCCACGAAACGCTGCTGCAGGACCTGCGCATCCGGCTGCACTATCTCGCCGGCCGGCGCGAGGACCGGATCGCGTTCGATTACCAGGACGCCCTGGCCGCGCAGTGCGGCTACGCCGCCAGGCCGCCGCGGCGCGCCAGCGAGCTGCTGATGCAGGCCTACTACCGCAATGCGAAGGCGATCACGCAGCTCAATACGATCCTGCTGCAGAACCTGCAGGCGCGCTTCGCGCCCGAAGCCGAGGCGGCGCCGCATCTCCTGAACGAGCGCTTCCAGGCTCGCGGCACGCTGCTGGAAGCGCGGCGCGAGGACCTGTTCGAGCGCGAGCCCAGGGCGATCCTCGAGAGCTTCCTGCTGATGCAGCAGCACGGCGACCTGCGCGGCATGAGCGCCGGGACCCTGCGCGCCCTGTGGCGCGCGCGCGGCAGGCTGGATGCGCGCCTGCGGCGCGACCCGCTTGCGCGGCTGCTCTTCGTCCAGATCCTGCAGCAGCCGCGCGGCATCGTGCACGAGTTCCGCCGCATGAACCAGTACGACGTGCTGGGCGGCTACCTGCCCGAATTCGGCCGCATCGTCGGCCAGATGCAGCACGACCTCTACCACGTCTACACGGTCGACCAGCACATCCTCATGGTGCTGAGGAACCTGCGCCGCTTCACGATGCCCGAATTCGCGCACGAGTTTCCTCTCTGCAGCCAGCTGATGAGCGGATTCGAGCACCCCTGGCTGCTCTATGTCGCGGCGCTCTATCACGACATCGCCAAGGGCCGCGGCGGCGATCATTCCACGCTCGGCACCGTCGACGCGCGGCACTTCTGCCGGCGCCACGGCTTCACCCGCGAGGATGCCGACCTGGTCGCGTTTCTCGTCGAGCATCACCTCACCATGTCGTCCGTGGCGCAGAAGCAGGACGTGGACGATCCCGCGGTCGCGCAGTCCTTCGCCGCCAAGGTCGGCGGCGAGCGGCGCCTGGTCGCGCTGTATCTCCTCACTGTGGCCGACATCCGCGGCACCAGCCCGAAGGTGTGGAACGGCTGGAAAGCCAAGCTGCTGGAGGACCTGTTCCGCATGGCGCGCCGCATCCTCGCGGGCGAGGCGCCCGCGCTGGACACGGCGGTGGCGGAAAAGCAGGCGGAAGCGGCTCGCCTGCTGCGGCTCTACGCGCTGTCGGACGCGGTCAAGGAGCGCTTCTGGGCCAACCTGGACACCACGTACTTCCTGCGCCACGACGCCCAGGAGATCGCGTGGCAGACGCGCAACCTGCACTATCGCGTGGACAGCAAAGTGCCGGTGGTGCGCGCGCGCCTCGCGCCTTTCGGCGAGGGCCTGCAGGTGATGATTTACACGCTCGACCGGCAGGCGCTGTTCGCGCGCATCTGCGGCTACTTCGAGCGCACGGGACTCAACATCGTCGAGGCGAAGATCCACACCACGCGCGACGGCTACGCGCTGGACACGTTCATGGTCATGGGCAAGGGCTCCGGGGCCCACTACCGCGACCTGATGGCCCTCATCGAAAACGAGCTCACCGCGGAGCTGCAATCGCAGAACCCGCTGCCGCCCCCCGGGGGCGGTCGCGTGTCGCGCCGCGTGCGCCATTTTCCCGTGCCGCCCGCGGTGGATGTGCGTCCGGACGAACGCGGCGCCTACCATTCCCTGAGCATCGTCGCCAGCGACCGGCCCGGCCTGCTGTACCGCGTCGCGCGGCGGCTATCGAGCTACCAGCTCAACCTGCATTCGGCCAAGATCAATACGCTGGGGGATCGCGCCGAAGACGTGTTCCTGGTGTCGGGGGCGCCCCTCGCCGACTCCAAGGCGGTGCTCAGGCTCGAGCAAGAGCTCCTGGCCGAACTGCAAATCCAATAGAGATGCAACCCGAGCAGCCGCCCATCGTCATTCCGCAGGCGATTCAGCTCGCCCTCGACCATTGCCAGGCGGGGCGTTTTCAGGAGGCGGAGCGCATTTTCCAGCAGGTTCTGGCGCGCGAGCCGCACAATCCATACGCGCATCACTTCCTCGGCTTGATCGCGCACCAGTCCGGCAACAAGGAATTCGCCGTCGAACTGATAGGCAGGGCCCTGGCGAGCTGGCCCGAGTATCCCGAGGCGCTGAGCGACCTCGGCAATATCCTGCAGGAGCTCAAGCGCTTCGAGGAAGCGCTCGCCAGCTACGACAGGGCGATTGCCATCCGGCCGCCGCTCGCCCAAGCCTTGCTGTGGAATCGCGTCAATGCCCTGAGGGAGCTGAAGCGTTTCGAGGAGATTATCACCGCATGCGACCGGGCGCTGGCAGTCGACGCGGGACTTGCCGAGGCATTGTGCCTGCGCGGCAATGCCCTGCAGGAACTCAAGCGCCTCGACGAGGCGATCGCCAGCTACGAGCGCGCACTTGCGATAGCTCCCGGCTATGCCGAGGCGCTGAGAAATCGCGGCAACGCACTGCTGGCGCTGCAGCGCGTCGAGCAGGCGCTCGCCAGCTTCGACCAGGCGCTCGCGGTTGCCCCCGGCTTTGCCGAGGCGCTGTACAACCGCGGCAATGCCCTGCTCGAACTCGGGCGCCACAGCGAAGCGCTTGCCAGTTACGCAAGGGCGTTTGCCCTGAAGCCGGGGCTCGACTATCTGGCGGGCGCCTACCTGCATATGAAGATGCAGCTTTGCGACTGGAGCGATGCGGCGGGACAACTCGGCGGACTGCTGCAGGAAATCGATCGTGGCGCGCGCTGCGCGCAGCCGTTTCCGGTCCTTGCGCTGACCAGTTCCCTGCGCACGCAGCGCAGAGCCGCCGAGACCTGGGTAAGCGACAAATGTCCGGCGGGCCCGTCACGGCGTTCATTTTCGAAACGGGCGGGACGCGACAGGATTCGCGTCGGCTACTACTCGGCCGACTTTCGCGAACACGCCGTGGCCCACCAGATTGCCGGGGTGTTCGAGGAGCACGACCGGGACAGGTTCGAGCTGTTCGGGTTCGGCTTCGGGCCGGAGCGGGACGATGCGATGGCGCGTCGCCTGGCCGCCGCATTCGGCGAAATCATCGACCTGCGGCGCAAGTCCGACGGCGAAGCCGCCCTGCTGTCCAGGAACCTGGGGCTGGATATCGCCGTTGACCTGAGCGGCTTCACGGCCGACAACCGCGCCGGGATTTTTTCCCATGAAGCGGCGCCGCTGCAGGTGAGCTATTTCGGGTATTCCGGAACCATGGGCGCGGCGTACATGGACTACCTGATTGCGGACAGAACGCTGGTTCCGGAACACTGCCGGCAGCACTATGCGGAGAAAATCATCTGCCTGCCCGGCAGTTTCATGCCGCATGACGCCAAGCGGGCGATCTCGCCAGCCACTTTCTCGAGATCGGAGCTCGGGCTGCCGGAGGCCGGCTTCGTATTCTGCTGCTTCAACAACAGCTACAAGATCACCCCTGGCATGTTCGAGAGATGGATGCGGATACTCGGCCGGGTCAACGGCAGCGTGCTCTGGCTCCTTGAAGGCAATCCGGTGGCGACGGTCAATCTGCGCCGGGAAGCGGGCGCAAGAGGCGTGGATCCCGCGCGACTGGTATTTGCGCCCCGCATGCCGCCGCCGGAGCACCTGGCCAGGCATCGCGCAGCCGACTTGTTCATCGATACGCTGCCCTACAACGCGCACACCACTGCCAGCGACGCGTTGTGGACCGGCTTGCCCGTACTGACCTGCATGGAGGAAGCCTTTGCAAGCAGGGTGGCCGCGAGCCTGCTGCATGCCGTTGGCCTCCCGGAACTCGTCGCCGCGACGCCGGAGCAGTACGAAGCGCTCGCAGTCGAGCTTGCCGCCGATCAGGACCGGCTCGCGCATATCAGGCGCAAGCTCGAGGCAAACCGGCTCACCGCGCCGCTTTTCGATACGCGCCTGTACACCAGGCACCTGGAGAATGCCTATACGCTGATGTACGAGCGCCACCAGGCCGGACTGCCGCCCGAACACCTCTTCGTCAATCGGCCTTGATATTGGCAGCCTTGGCGACCGCAGTCCATTTGGCGATATCGGCGGCGATGATGCGCCCGAATTCCTCGGAGGAGTTGCCCACGGGATCGACGCCAAGGCCGTTGAGGCGCTCGCGGATGTCCGGCAGCCTGACCACGCGCGCGACTTCGTCCTGCAATCGCCTGACGATCGCCGCAGGCGTGCCGGCGGGCGCCAGAAAGCCGGTCCAGATCACGATGTCGGTATCCGGAATCCCGGCCTCCATCATGGTGGGCACGTCCGGCCACGACGGATGGCGCCTGGCCGAAGTGACGGCGAGCGCGCGCAACTTGCCGGACTTGATGTGCGCCGAAATGGGCGGCGGGTCGGCGATCGTCATGGTCACTTCGCCGGCCAAGACGGCGTTGGCCGATTCACCGCTGCTCTTGTAGGGGATGTGGGTGAAATCGGTGCCCGTCTTCAGTTTGAGCAGCTCCGAGGCGAGCTGGAACGGCGCGGCGCTGGACGAATAATTGGACTTGCCCGGATTGGCCTTGGCGAAATCGATCAGGTCCTTGACCGATTTCATCGGCCGGCTGGCGCTGGTCACGAGGATCAGCGGGAATGACCCGATCATCGACAGCGGCACGAAGTCGCGCAGCGGCGCATAGGGCAGCTTCGCGTAGGTCGCCGGGTTCATCGTCATCGGCCCGCTCGGGCCCATGAGAATGGTGTGGCCGTCGGGCGCCGCCTTGGCGACGAATTCGGCGGCGATGATCGACTGCGCGCCGGGCTTGTTCTCGATGATGACCTGCTGGCCGAGACCCTCGGCCATCTTGCCCGCGACCACGCGCGCGATGATGTCGTTGCCGCCGCCCGCCGCGTAACCGACGATGAGGCGAATGGGCTTTGTGGGATAGCTATCCTGCCCATTCGCCGCAGAAGTGCCAAGCAATGCCAGGGCAAGCCCCGCGATACGCGCCGCATTTTTCATCGATGCCATCGATCTGCTCCTTTTCAAAGCGACGTGATGCTTACGTTCAGTACTGCTGCCCGGCCGCCGTCGACCGCGGCGATGCAGCGCCTGATCGCGGCCTCGAGCGCCGCCGGATCCGCCACCGCCTCGGCATGCGCGCCGAAGGCGGCGGCAACCTGCTCGAACCTCCTGTGCTCCCCGCCCAGGCGCGCCTGGAATTCATCCGAATGCACCGCCTGGCCGCCAGGATATACCCGCACCACCGCTTCCTTCACCGCCTGCCAGCCGCCATTGTCGAGGACGACCGTGAATATGGGCAAGCCATACTGCTGCGCGACGGCATACACCGCCGTCGGCGCCGAAAAATGGAAGCTGCCATCGCCGACCACCTGCACCACCCGGCTGGCCGGCCGCGCGAGCTTCGCGCCGAGCGCCGCGCCGCCGCTGAAACCGAGGCCGCCGCCGGCGAGGCCGAAATACGTCTGCGGTTTGGTGCGCAAAATCTGGTTGAGCACGGGAAAGGTGTTGCGTATCGCCTCATTGACGACAATGTCGTCCTCGCCCATCTGCGCATTCAGCGCGGCGCACAGGTAGTCAGCGGTGATCGCGCCGACCACGCCCGGTTTGGCCGCGGCGGCCCCGTTTTTCGTCCTGCGTTCGGCGTTCTCCGCTCCCCAGCCCGCGATGCGCCGCGCCGCACGGTCGCGAAATCCGGCGTCCGCTACGGCGCGAACCTCTTCGAGCACCTGCCGCAGCACGATCGCGCAATCGCCCTGCACGCGCACCTCGGTGGGGAAGCCCCACATCGGGAAATCCTTCTTCACCGCGTCGACATCGACCTGCATCCAGCTGAGCCCCGGATTGTCGGGCACGAACTTGGGCAACCAGGGCACGTCGACATCGAGCAGCAGGCCGACATCGGCCGCCGCCATCGCAGCCTTGGGGTCGTAGCCGCCGAAGCATGGCGAATCGCGCGGCATGTTGAGGTAGACCGGGTTGAATTCGAAGACGCGTATGCCGCATTCACGCGCCAGAGTATCGAGCAGTTCGACCGCCGCAGGGTTGCGCCCGAGGTAGGCGGTGATGACGATGGGATTTTCGGCCGCCAGCAGGCGCGCCGCGATCTTCGCCACGACCGCCGGATCGGCGCCGCCGCCCGCGACCGGTCCATAGCGCGACTCGGGATAGGCCCTGATCGCACATTCGTCCCAGGTTTCGGCCAGGGTTTCGCGCGGCAGGGTGAGAAACACCGGGCCCTGGGGATCGCTTTGCATCAGCGTATGGCCGCGCCGCAGGACTTCTTTCGCGACCACGCCCGAAGAAAGCGTGTATTCCCACTTTACGTAGGAGCGCACCAGGTTGGCGATGTCGTAGGGGTCCTGCACGAAATGCACGTAGTTGTCGCGCGAACCGGTGAGTTCGCCGTGCAGCGAAAACGGCGCCCTGCCCGCCATCAGGAACACCGGCAGGCGGCCGCGGAACAGGTTGTGCATGCCCATGCTCGCGTTGGCTGTCCCCGCGTCGACGTGGACGATCACCACCTGGCCTTTGCCGGTGAGCGCGGCGTAGCCGCCGGCCATGTGCACCGCGACGTTCTCGTGCGGGCAGGCCACGACGCGCGGATGCGCGCGCCCTTCCCTGTCCCACTCGGCCAGCGCCTCGATCAGCGATACGTGGTCGGTGCCGAAATTCGAGAACAGGTAGTCGACGCCCAGTTCGACCAGGCCTTCAAGGAAGTAATGCGCCGTCGAGTGGCTCGCCACAGGCTAGTCTTCCCGGGACAGATCCTGCCCGGGAAAAAGGGCCTCGTTGAAGCCGAATTTCGCGAGATCGCGGATCCGCATGGGGTAGAGAATGCCGTCCAGGTGATCGCATTCGTGCTGCACCACGCGCGCGTGGAAATCCTGCACCGTGCGCTCGAAACGCTGCCCGCGCTCGTCGAAGCCGGCATAGCGCAGGCGGCGCCAGCGAGGTACCCAGCCGCGCATGCCGGGCACCGAGAGGCAGCCTTCCCAGCCCTCCTCGATTTCGTCCGCGAGCGGCGCCAACTCCGGGTTGATCAGCACCGTGTCCGGAACCTCCTCCGCATCCGGATACCGCGGGTTGGCGCTGACGCCGAAAATCACCACCCGCAGGCCGACGCCGATCTGCGGCGCCGCAAGGCCGGCGCCGTTGAGGTGCGCCATCGTGTCGCGCATGTCCTGCAGCAAAGCGGCAAGCTCCGGCGTGCCGAACCGCTCCACTTCCACCGAGCGCTGCAGCAGGCGCTCGTCCCCCATGCGCAGCACTTCGCGGATCATGTCGGGGAAGAAGCCGCGGCCAGCTTCTCGAGAATGCGCCGCACGCGCTGCATCGCCTGCTGCACGACCATCTCGATGGCGCCGAGGGATATCGCGTGCGCGCTGTCGCCTTTGCCGGCCGCGTGATTCGCCACCACGGCGATCGCCGCGTACTCGAGGCCTGCCTCCCGCGCCAGTGCGGCCTCGGGCATCCCCGTCATGCCGACGAGGTCGGCGCCATCGCGCTCCATGCGGACGATTTCCGCCGCCGTTTCCAGCCTGGGTCCCTGCGTGGTGCCGTAACAACCGCCATCGGCAATCGCCTCGCCGCAGGCCCTGGCCGCCGCCAGGATGGCGTTGCGCAGCGGGGCCGAATAGGGTTCCGTGAAATCGATGTGCGTCACCCGCGCGCCCGGGCCCTCGAAGAAGGTCGCGGCCCGTCCCCAGGTGTAGTCGATGATCTGGTCCGGCACCACCAGCGTCCCCGGCCCGTATTCGCGCCGGATACCGCCGACCGTGGCCACCGAGGCGATCCTGCTCGCGCCGGCGTCCTTCAGTGCCTGGATATTGGCGCGGTAGTTCACCTGATGGGGTGGAATGCTGTGCCCGTCCCCGTGCCGCGCCAGGAAAATCACCTCCCGGTTGCCGATCCGGCCCAGCACGAGCGGACCGGAAGCTTCGCCGAAAGCCGTCTTGACCGTCTCCCGGCGCAGCCCCTCCAGGCCTTGGAATTCCGACAGGCCGCTACCGCCAAGGATCGCGAGCATCATCCCTCCCGCATGGCGCGGATCTCCGGCAGGTTGCGCCAGTAACCCTTGGCATCCATGCCGCAGCCGAAGACGAACCGGTCGGGGATCCTGAGGCCGACGAAATCTGCGGCCACAGGTTTCTTTTTCGGCATGATTTTCTCGACCAGCACCGCGCAATGAAAGCTCTGCGCGCCAAGTTCGAGCACGCGCTCGCGGATGGCGCTCATGGTCAAACCGCCATCGAGGATATCGTCCAGCACGAGGACCGCGCGCCCGAGCACGCCGTCCGGCGGCGCAACGCGCCAATCGATGCCACCACCGCTGGTCGCCGCCCCGTAGCGCGTCGCGTGGATGTAGTCCAGGTCGAGCGGCAGCCGCAGCTTCGGCAGCAACTTGCCGGCCAGCACCACCGCGCCACCCATGACAACCAGCACCAGCGGGTACTCGTCCCTGAACCGCCCCTGGATTTCGGCCGCCAGCCTGCCGATCGCGGCCTCGACCTCGGCTTCGCTCGAGATCAGGTCGGATTTCTCGAGAAAGTCCCACGCTGCCTGCAGGTCCGGCACCTCAGTGCCCGCGCTGCCTGAGAAATTCGGTGAAGCCCGCGCCGACTTCCGGATGGCGCAGCCCGAGTTCCACCGTCGCCTTCAGATAACCCAGCTTGCTGCCGCAGTCGTAACGCTTGCCGCCGATGCGCATGGCCAGCACGCGCTCGCGCGCGAGCAAGGCCGAGATGCCGTCGGTGAGCTGGATTTCCCCGCCGCTGCCCGGCGTGGCAGCCGCAAGCAATTCGAAGACTGCCGGCGTGAGCACGTAGCGCCCCACCACGCCCAAAGTGGACGGCGCATCCTTCGGCGCGGGTTTTTCCACGATGGCGTGAATCTGGGTCACGGCGGCCGCGGCGTCGGCCGGGCTGACGATGCCGTAGCTGCCGGTCCGCTCCCGCGGAATGTCCTCCACGGCAAGCAGCGAGCAGCCTTCCTTCACGAACTGCGCCGTCATGGAGGCCAGCGTAGGCGGCTGGACGTCGATCAGGTCATCCGCCAGCAGCACCGCGAACGGCTCGTCGCCGACGACCGAGCGGGCGCACAGCACCGCGTGACCGAGGCCGAGGGGTTCGGCCTGGCGTATGTAGATGCATTGGCAACCCGCAGGCAGCACGCCGCGCGCGATCGCCAGCAGCTCCCGCTTTTGCACCAGAGCACTCTCGAGTTCCGGATTCATGTCGAAGTGATCCTCGATGGCGCGCTTGTTGCGCCCCGTGACGAAAATCATCTCGGTGATGCCCGCGGCGGCGGCTTCCTCGACCGCGTACTGGATCAGCGGCTTGTCCACGATCGGCAGCATTTCCTTCGGGCTCGCCTTGGTCGCGGGCAGGAAGCGGCTGCCGATACCGGCGACCGGGAATACGGCCTTGGTGATTCGTTTGCGCATCGGTTTAACGTTTCCCCAGTAGTTGCATCAGGCCATCTTCATCGAGGACGGCAACGCCGAGTTCACGCGCCTGCGCCAGCTTGCTCCCCGCCTCGTCGCCGGCCACCACGTAGTCGGTCTTCTTCGATACCGAACCCGTGACCTTGTGGCCCTGCGCTTCGATAAGGGCACGCGCCTCGTCCCTGCTCATACCCTGAAGAGTACCAGTCAGCACGAAGGTCTTGCCGCCTTTGCCTTTTCCTCCGGCGGTGGCCGTCGCCCTGCTGCTGTCCTTGACCTCGATGCCGCCCTTCGGATCGACGAGCCGCTCGATGACTTTCCGGTTGTGCGCTTCATGCACGAACTTGTCGATGCTTTCCATGATTTCGGGGCCGATGCCTTCCAGAAGCACGTCGAGAAGCGGCTCGTTCTTTCGCTTGAGCTTCGCATTTTCCTTGCGCAGCGATTCCTTCTCCGCCGCCAGCGCCGGCCAGTCGGCCGCCAGCAGCGCGGGCAGCGAACCGAATTGCCGCGCCAGGATCTTCGCGACTTCCTCGCCGACCCCCGGAATCCCCAGCGCGAACACGAACCGCGGCAGATCCATGCTGCGGGAACGCTGGATGCTCTGCACCACGTTCTGCGCCGACTTGTCCGCCATGCGCTCCAGTCCCGCGAGCGTCTCCTTGTCCAGGCGGTAGAGGTCCGCCGGGCTCTCGATCAGGTCGCGATCGACCAGCTGCTCGACAAGCTTCTCGCCGACGCCCTCGATGTCCATCGCCCGCCTGCCGACGAAATGGAGGATGGCCTGCTTGCGTTGCGCCCGGCAGTACAGGCCGCCGGTGCAACGCGTCGCGGCCTCGCCGCTCAGGCGCACCACCGGCGACTGGCACACCGGGCACTTGCCCGGCATGACGAAACGGTCTTCCGCGCGCCGCAGGCCCTTCTCGCGGATGCCGACGACTTCCGGGATCACGTCGCCGGCGCGCCGGACGACGACCGTATCGCCGGCCCAGACATCCTTGCGCCGCAATTCATCCTCGTTATGCAATGTGGCGTTGGTGACCGTGACGCCGCCGACTTCGACCGGCTTGAGGCGCGCCACCGGCGTCAGCACGCCGGTGCGTCCCACCTGCACCTCGATCTTGAGGATTTCCGTCGCCTGTTCCTCGGCGGGATATTTGTGCGCGATGGCAAAGCGCGGCGCGCGCGAAACGAAGCCGAGCTTCTCCTGCCAGTCCAGCCGGTTCACCTTGTAGACCACGCCGTCGATCGCATAGGGGAGCCTGTCGCGCTTCTTCTCGATCTCCCTGTAGTAAGCCAGCAGGCCTCCGGCGCCCTCTACGATGCGACGCTCGGCGCACACCGGGAAGCCGAGTTCGGCAAGGCGATCCAGGGTCTCAGCGTGCGTCCTCCAGCGCGCTTCCGCCGCCGCGCCGACGCCATAGGCGAAGAAGCGCAGCGGCCGCCGCGCCGTGATGCTCGAGTCGAGCAGGCGCAGGCTGCCGGCCGCGCCGTTGCGGGGATTGGCGAATTCCTTCTCGCCGGCCGCGCGCTGGCGCGCGTTGAGCTTCTCGAAATCGCGCGTGTAGTAGAGGATCTCGCCGCGAACCTCGAGATCTTCCGTGTCGGCCGCCCTAAGCAGCCGCAGTGGAATGCTGCGTACGGTACGCAGGTTCGGCGTGACGTCCTCGCCGGTCGCGCCGTCGCCGCGCGTCGCGCCCTGGACGAAGACTCCGTCCCGGTACGAAAGGCTGATGGCAAGCCCGTCGAATTTCGGCTCCACGGCATACTCGACCACGCTTGCGCCCAGCGCCTCGCGCACGCGGCGGTCGAAGGCGTGGACTTCTTCCTCCTCGAAGGCATTGCCGAGCGACAGCATCGGGACGCGGTGCCGTACTTCGCCGAATTCGGACAATGGGGGCGCGCCAACGCGCTGGGTCGGCGAATCCGGACGCCTTAGATCCTCGTGCTCCTGCTCGATCTTGACCAGTTCGCGGAACAGGCGGTCGTACTCCGCATCGCCGATTTCCGGATCATCCAGCACGTAGTAGCGATGATTGTGGCGCTCGAGGTCCTTGCGCAGCCGCTCGGCCCGGTTTCGAACCTGCTCTGGAGCGCCCATCGGACGCGGTTCAGGAAAACAGGCGCAGCGCCGCCGGGCTGCCCGGCGGCACGCCGCGCTCTTCCAGCCTCGCGCGGACCGACTCCAGCTGGACCGCGATCGCGGTCACGCCACGCTCGTCCAGCGCCTTGTCGTTGTCGTCCACGATGCTGCCGCCGAGAACCGAGGCGAGCTGGTGCGCGAGCCGCGCCATGCTCTCGAACGAGCGCCTGGTATCCGGCGCGCGCGTGACATCGAGCGACAGCGACAATGCCTGCGGCGTCGCGTCGCGCATCGTGGCCGCGGCGAATGGCCGGCCGTCCTGGGCGCCGAGCGTGAAGAGCAGCCGCTGCTCGTCGTCCCGCATGACGAATTTGCCGCCCTCCTCAAGCGCCAGGCCGCTGGATTCCGCCGTGGCGCGGATCTTGGTCCCTGCGAACGGGCCTCCCGTGACATGGACCACCACCTGGATGTCCGATTCGGCGCAGAATTCGTCCAGCGCGCGCGCCGCCTCGACCGCGGCCTTCATCTCCGGCGCCGCGACGGCGGCACCGGCCGACGCGGCCAGGGTCTCCACCGCCGAGCGGAACTCGATCAGGTCGGCTTCACCGATCGCGCCGTCGCGCGAGACCAACTGCAGCGCCGCACGCCATGATTTTCCGTCGGCCGAGCTGTCAAGGAAGGCACGGCGTGCATGCCGGCGCGCGATCGCGCTCCATTGCTCGCGTAACGCACCTGGTTCCAGGGGATGCCCGGCGGCGAACTCGATGATGTAGTCGATGGCCGGGTCCGGCAGCGCCGCCTCGACCGGTGGCGCGGCACGCGGCGAGGGCCGCGGCGCTTCCGCTGGGGAGTCCTCCGGCTGCTCCGCTGCCGCGTCTCCGCCTTGCGGATGCAGCAGCACGTCATCATGACCCGAGCGGAACGTGCGCTCCGCATCCCGCTTCGCCCGGACCTCCTGGACGCGGTTGTAGACCAGCACGGCAACCACCACCAGTGCGCCAATCGCAAGCAGGCCGATCTGTAGCTCGCTCATGGCCGGTTCATGTGTGGCTACGGGCCGCCCGGGCGAACCTCAGGCAGCAAGTTCCTCCCGGATCCGCAACGCTTCCTCTATGTCCACCGCGACCACCCTCGACACGCCCGATTCGGGCATCGTCACGCCGATCAGCTGGGTTGCCATCTCCATGGTGATCTTGTTGTGGCTGATGAACAGGAACTGCGTCTGCGCCGACATCTTGCGCACCAGGTCGCAGAAGCGCGTGGTGTTGCTGTCGTCCAGCGGCGCGTCGACCTCGTCCAGCAGGCAGAACGGCGCCGGATTGAGCTGGAACATCGAGAACACCAGCGAAATGGCGGTCAACGCCTTTTCCCCGCCCGACAGCAGATGGATGCTGCTGTTGCGCTTGCCGGGCGGATGCGCCATGACCTGCACGCCGGCATCGAGGATCTCTTCGCCCGTCATCACAAGCTTGGCCTCGCCGCCGCCGAACAGCAGCGGGAAGAGCGAGCCGAAATGCCGGTTCACGCTGTCGAAGGTCTGGCGCAGCAATTCGCGCGTCTCGCGGTCGATGCGCCGGATCGCGTCCTCCAGCGTCGCGACCGCCTCTTCCAGGTCCGCCGACTGCGCGTCGAGGTAGCCCTTGCGCTCGCGCCCCGCCGCCAGTTCGTCCAGCGCGGCCAGGTTGACGGCGCCAAGGTCGTTCACCGCCTGCGTCAGGCGCGTGATCTCGCCCTGCAGCGCCGAAGGCCGGGGCGCCCCGTCGGCCTCCGCGCCCAGGCGCGCTTCGTCCGCGCTCGCGTCATGCAGCTGCATTTCATACTGGTCGTGGTTGATCTGCGCCGCCTGCTCCTTCAGGCGCAGTTCGTTGATGCGCTCGCGCAACGGCGCGATCGAACTCTCCACCCGCAGGCGCTCCTCCTCCAGCGAGCGCAGCAGGTTGGCCGCCGCCTCGACCGTCTCGCGCGCGCCTGCCAGGGTCTTTTCGCAGCCCATCCTCGACTCGACGGCGGCGCCAAGCGCGCCGCGCACCGCGGGAACCGGATCCACCGCTAGCTCCTCGGTGAGGCGGGCAATTTCCAGCTCCGCATGGCCGATCTGCTGATCGATCATGCGCACGGAACCGTCGATCTCGGCAATCTTCGCAGACACTTCGCGTTCGCCGAAGAGCGCGTCCTGGGCTTCGCGTTCGGCCTTCTGCGTGCGGATGCGTTGCTCCGCGAGCGCGCTCTCCGCCGCGACGTACCCCTCCCTGACCGCCTCCAGGGCTTGGCGGGCGGCGCGGATTTCATCGCCGATGCGCGACTCCGCGTCCCGCGCCGCGCTCAACCGCGCGCCGTCGCGCTCGCCCTCCTCGCCGACGACGCCGATTTCGTCCCGGATCTGCGCCGTGCGCTCGAGGTACCGGTCGTGCGCCTGCGTCAGCTTGAGCGCTTCTATCTGCGCATCGTGCTTTTCCTGCTGCCGGGCGGCGACCGCGTCGCGCGCCTGTTCCAGGGTGGCGATGTGCTGCGCCAGGCGGTCTCCGCTGCGCTTGGCCTCCGCGCCCGTAGCATCGGCCTGCTGCGCCAGGCCCCGGCAGCGCTCGTCCAGAGCCTCGATTTCAGACTGGCGTGCAAGGATTCCGGCGTCGGCCGGATCGGGCGCGTGGAAACCCAGCGTATGGCGCGTGAACTGGTCGCCCTGCCGGTTTACGAGCAAGGCGCCGGCGGGGAGCGCCGCGCGCTGCTCCGCCGCGGGGGCGCCTTCCACCACATAGACCCCGGCAAACCAGTCGGCGAGCGCCCCGGCGAGCCGGCCGTCGATGGCATGCACCTTGTCCTGCAGCGGCGTGTGGCCCGGCAGCACCGCAGGCGCGGCCGCCATGCCGGGCCCGAACAGGCTTGCCTTCACGGGCGGCCGGTCGGCCCCCAGGGAACTGCCGTCGCCCAGCTCCAGGGCATGCAGGCGCTCGCGCAGCACCGACTCCACCGCCGTCTCCCAGCCGTGGTCGATGCGGATCTTCTGCCAGAAGCGCGGCAGTCCCGCGAGTTGATGGCGCGCCAGCCATTCGTGCAACGGCGCCTCTTCCTCGGCCGCGGCCTGGACCTGCTTCAAAGTCGCAAGTTGGGCGTCGGCCGCAGTGTGCGCGCGGCTTGCCTCCGCGTCGGCTTCAGCGGCCGCCGCGCTCGTCGCAGTCAGCGTCTCCGCCTCCGCCTGCAGGGCGTCAACCCCGGCCTGGGCCTGGGCCAGGGCGTGGTCAAGCATTCCAACCCGCTCGTTGGCTGCATTCATGCCCGCCGCGTCCGGGGCGACGAGTGCCTGCAGCTCGGCCTCCAGGCGCTCGCGGCGCTGCGCCAGCGAGCGCAGGTTGCCCTCCAGGTGAGCGACGTTCTGCTGCTCGAGCAGCAGCCGGCTCTCCGCCTGCAGCAGCTTGCTGCGGGATTCGTTCAACTGTTCCTGGGTCGCGCGGTAGCTGCGCTCGGACTCGGGAAGGCGCTGATTCTCGGCCGCGAGGCTGGCCTGTGCATCGACTACCCGCTGCTTTGCGCCACCCGCCCGTGCCGCCCACATGTGCAGTGCCTGGGTCAGCTGCGAGCGCTGCTCCCGCCACGACGAGAGCTGCACCCTGCGTTCGGTATGCTGGCTCTCCAGGCGGTTGCGGCTCTCCTCGACGTGCCGCAGCTCGGATTCGTGCTTCGCCACTTCGGCGTTCGCCGCGTACACGGCGGCCTGCGCGGAGTTCAGGGCGTCTCCGGCCGTGAAATGCGCGACGCGCGCGGATTCGACGCGGCTCTCCACTTCCCGCAGTGTCGCGGTGCCGGCTTCCACCTCGTTCGTGACGCTGGCGATTTCCTTCGCGTGCTTCTCCCGGTCGGCCGCCGCGTCCTTGCGCCTCAGGAACCAGAGCAGGTGCTGCTTCAACTGCAGGTCCTGCTGCAGCTCCTTGTAGCGGGAAGCGACCTTCGCCTGGCTGTCGAGCTTGTCGATCTGCGCGCCCAGCTCGGCGCGGATGTCGGTCACGCGCGCCAGGTTGTCGCGCGTGTCGGCAAGCCGGTGTTCGGTTTCCTTGCGCCGCTCGCGGTAGCGCGAGACGCCGGCGGCCTCCTCGAGGAAGATGCGCAGCTCTTCGGGCTTCGCCTCGATCACCCGCGAAATCATGCCCTGTTCGATGATCGCGTAGGCGCGCGGCCCCAGCCCGGTGCCGAGGAACACGTCGGTGATGTCGCGCCGCCTGACGTGCGTGCCGTTGATGAAATAGGAAGATTCGCCGTCGCGCTGCAACACCCGCCGGACCGAGAGCTCCGCGTACTGCGACCACTGGCCGGCGGCGCGGCCCAGCGAATTGTCGAAAATAAGCTCGACGCTGGCGCGCGCCAGCGGCTTGCGGTTACCCGAGCCATTGAAGATCACGTCCTGCATCGAATCGCCGCGCAGGGCGGAGGCGCGCGATTCGCCCAATACCCAGCGCACCGCGTCGATGACGTTCGACTTGCCGCAGCCGTTCGGCCCGACGATGCCGACCAGCTGGCCGGGAACGTGGATCGAGGTCGGATCGACGAAAGACTTGAAACCGGAGAGTTTGACCTGGGTAAGGCGCACTTAGGAGAGTAGTAAAGAGAGGACTGTTCGCTTCTGGCGGCGTTTTAGAATTTCGAAAATGATACCATCCGGCTGCGCGTTTTCCTTCGGATTCCCGAGCTTTTATTCCGGATTTTTCATGGCCACACGCCCGAGCCAGCGTTTGAAAACTTTCGCCAATCCGTCGCCGCGCCGCGACTACCGGATTTGCATGGAGATTCCGGAATTCACCTGCCTGTGCCCGATGACCGGCCAGCCGGACTTCGCGGTGCTGTCGCTCGAGTACGTGCCCGACCGCCTGTGCGTGGAATTGAAGTCCCTCAAGCTCTACATCTGGTCGTTCCGCGACCAGGGCGCGTTCCATGAGGCGGTGACCAACCGGATCCTCGAAGACCTGGTCAGGGCGGCGCGGCCGCGCTATATGAAGCTGACGGCGAAATTCAACGTCCGCGGCGGCATCCACACCTCGGTCGTGGCAGAGCATCGCAAGCCAGGCTGGAAGGCCAAGGCTTGAATCCACGGCTTTCGCGGCTCCAGCCCTATCCGTTCGATCGCGTGCGCGCGCTGATCGCAGGCGTGACGCCGAACCCCGCGCTGCGCCCGATCGACCTGTCGATCGGCGAGCCGAAGCATCCGACGCCCGCGCTCGTCAAGGATGCGCTGACGGCCAGCCTGGCCGGGCTCGCGCAGTACCCCCGCGCCACCGGCCTGCCGGAGCTGCGCGAGGCCGCCGCCGCCTGGGCTTGCAGACGTTATTCGCTGCCGGCGCTCGATCCGGCGACGCAGGTGCTGCCGGTGAACGGAACCCGGGAGGCGCTATTTGCGTTCGGCCAGACCATCCTGGAGCCAGGGGAAGACGCGAAGGTTGTCTGCCCCAATCCGTTCTACCAGATTTACGAGGGCGCGGCCCTGCTGGGCGGCGCACAGCCTCTGTTCCTCAACGACGGCATGGCATTCGATGCCCTCGACTGGCGCGGCGTGCAACTCGTCTATACCTGCTCGCCCGGAAACCCGACCGGCAGAGTCATGAACCTGGAGGAATGGAAAGCGCTTTTCGAGCTTTCCGACCGGCACGGCTTCGTCATCGCCTCGGACGAGTGCTATTCCGAGATCTATCTCGACGAATCGAAGCCGCCGCTCGGGGCGCTCGACGCCGCGAACCGCCTGGGCCGCGGCGACTTGCGCCGCCTGGTGATGTTCACGAGCCTGTCCAAGCGCTCCAATTCCCCCGGCATGCGCTCGGGTTTCGTCGCCGGCGACGCGGGGCTCCTCAAGCAGTTCCTGCTCTACCGCACCTACCACGGCTCGGCGATGAGCATAGCCATACAGCGCGCCTCGATTGCGGCATGGAACGACGAACACCACGTCCGGGAGAACCGGCGTCTCTACGCGGAGAAGTATGCCGCGACCCTTCCCTTGATTCGGGAACCATTGAGGACGGAAAAGCCGGACGGTGGGTTCTACTTGTGGATCGAGACGCCGATTGCGGACACCGAATTCGCGCGCCGGCTGCACGAACAATATAATGTGATGGTGCTGCCCGGCAGCTTCCTCGCGCGCGATGCGCACGGAGCGAACCCCGGCAGGAACCGCCTGCGCGTCGCGCTGGTCGCGCCGCTTGCCGATTGCGTCGAGGCGGTGCAGCGGATCATGCAGCTGGCGAAAGGCCTATGAAGAACGTAATCGAGGAAGCCTGGGAAAACCGGGCGTCAGTAAACCCGGGCAACGCGCCGAAGACACTGCGCGACGCGGTGGAGGAAGTCATCGCCGGGCTCGACGCGGGCAAGCTGCGCGTCGCCGAGAAGATTTCCGGCGAGTGGGTTACCCACCAGTGGCTGAAGAAGGCCGTGCTCCTGTCCTTCCGGCTCGAGGACAATCGCGTCATGGAGGGCGGCGCGACGCGCTACTTCGACAAGGTGGCATCGAAATTCGATTCCTATGACGAAGCAAGATTCAAGAGCGGTGGCTTCCGGGTCGTGCCTCCCGCCATCGCCCGCCGCGGGGCCTACATCGCGAAAAACGCGGTCCTGATGCCCTCCTACGTCAATATCGGCGCCTACGTGGACGAAGGCACCATGGTGGACACCTGGGCCACCGTCGGCTCCTGCGCCCAGATCGGCAAGAACGTGCACCTGTCCGGCGGCGTGGGCATCGGCGGCGTGCTGGAGCCGTTGCAGGCGAATCCGACCATCATCGAGGACAACTGCTTCATCGGCGCCCGCTCCGAGGTCGTGGAAGGCGTCATCGTCGAGGAGAACAGCGTGCTGTCGATGGGCGTGTTCATCGGCCAGAGCACCAAGATCTTCAACCGCGAGACCGGGGAAGTGCTGTACGGTCGGGTGCCGTCAGGTTCGGTGGTGGTGGCCGGCACGATGCCTTCCGGCGACCGCAGCTGCGCGCTGTATTGCGCGGTCATCGTGAAGCGGGTCGACGCGAAGACCCGGGCCAAGACGAGCCTGAACGAGCTCCTGCGCGGAGATTAGCGGCTAAACTAGGCAGTCGTCAGAAGAGAGCAAGCACGGGGGAACGCCAATATGTCCGCGATGAAGCGCCTGTTCCAGCTGATGTCCGACAAGAAGGCGTCGGACATCTTCCTGTCCGTCGGCTCGCCGATCAACATCAAGATCAACGGCAACGCCGTGCCGGTCAACCAGACCGTGCTCAACGCCGAAGCGGTGAAGACGCTGCTCTACGAAGTGCTGAACGAGAAGCAGATCCGGGAATACGAAGAGGAAATGGAGCTGAACACCGCGTTCGCGCTGGAAGGCGTCGGCGCTTTCCGGATCAGCGCTTTCCGCCAGAAGGGATCGCCCGCCGTGGTCGTGCGCTTCATCCCGGGCACCGTGCCGGCCTTCGACACCCTCGGGCTGCCGGATGCGCTCAAGGACATCATCATGCAGAAGCGCGGCCTGATCCTGATGGTCGGCGCCACGGGCTCGGGCAAGTCCACGTCGCTCTCGGCGATGCTCGACCTGCGCAATACGCAGAAGGCCGGCCACATCCTGACCCTGGAAGACCCGGTCGAATTCATCTTCACGAACAAGAAGTCGATCGTCAACCAGCGGGAAGTCGGCACCGACACCAAGAGTTTCGAGGTCGCGCTGAAGAACGCGCTGCGGCAGGCGCCCGATTGCATCCTGATCGGCGAGATTCGGGACAAGCAGACCATGGGCATGGCGCTGGCCTACGCGCAATCGGGCCACCTCGCGCTCGCCACGCTGCACGCCAACAACAGCTACCACGCAATGAACCGGATCATCAGCTTCTACCCGCTGGAGAACCGGCCGACGCTGCTGCTGGACCTCTCGGCGGCGCTGCAGGCGATCATCTCGCAGCGCCTCGTGCGCACCAAGACGGGCTCGCGCCGCGCGGCGGTCGAAATCCTGCTCAATACCCGCCACATCGCGGAGCTGATCGAGAAAGGCGACATCAACGAAATCAAGGACGCGATGGAAAAGAGCATGTCGCCCGGTTCGCAGACCTTCGAGCAGTCGCTGTTCAGCATGTTCATGGACGGCTCGATCACGCAGGAAGAGTGCATGGCGAACGCCGATTCGGCCACCAACATGCTGTGGCTCATCAACCAGGCGACGGCCGGGACGATATCCTCGTCGGGGGCGCCGGGCCCCTCCGCCCCGAGCGACAAGAAAGAGGAAAAGAAGGATGTAGCCTCGACCACCGCCGGTCCCGGCGCATCTTTCAGCGACTTCAAGATTGACGCCAGCGCTTGAACTAGCGCAGGACCTGATACGCCGGCGCTCGGTCACGCCCGAGGACGCGGGCTGCCAGGACCTCATCGCCGCCCGCCTCGCCGCCGCGGGCTTCAAATGCGAACCGATGCGCTTCGGCGACGTGAGCAACCTCTGGGCGCGGCGCGGCAGCGGCAGGCCGCTGCTTTGCTTCGCCGGCCACACCGACGTGGTGCCCACCGGGCCGCTCTCCGAATGGCATTCCGACCCTTTCGTGCCGACCATACGAGACGGCAAGCTGTACGGCCGCGGCGCCGCCGACATGAAGTCCTCCATTGCCGCTTTCGTCGTTGCTGTTGAATTATTTACAAAAGAAAAACCAAACCATTCCGGGTCGATCGCCTTCCTGCTCACCTCCGACGAGGAAGGTCCGGCGGTGGACGGGACCGTGAAGGTCGTGGAAGTCCTGCAGCGGCGCGGCGAGACGATGGACTACTGCGTCGTCGGCGAACCGACCTCAGTGGATGCCCTGGGCGACATGCTGAAGAACGGGCGGCGTGGCTCGCTCTCGGGCAAGCTCACCGTGCGCGGCATCCAGGGCCACGTCGCCTACCCCCACCTCGCCCGCAATCCGGTGCACCAGCTGGCGCCGGCGCTAGCGGACCTGGCGAAGACCAAATGGGACAACGGCAACGAATCGTTTCCGCCGACCACCTGGCAGGTATCGAATATCCATGCGGGCACCGGCGTCGGCAACGTCATTCCGGGAAGCGTCGAGGTGGACTTCAATTTCCGGTTCTCCACGGAGAGCACGGACGCGGGCCTGATGCAGCGGGTCGAGGACATCCTGAAGAAACACAACCTCGAGTACTCGATTTCCTGGGCGCTAGGCGCAAAGCCTTTCCTGAGCGCCAACGGCAAGCTGGCCAAGACGGTTGCCGATGTCTGCAAGCGCCACACCGGTCATTCCGCCGAACTGTCCACCACCGGCGGAACGTCGGATGCGCGCTTCATCATCGAAATATCGCCTGAGGTGCTCGAGCTCGGGCCGGTCAACGCCAGCATCCACAAGCTGAACGAGCACATCGAAGTCGCGGCGCTCGACCAGCTTGCCGGCATCTACCTCGACACGCTGCGAGCCCTGCTTCCCGCAACTTCCTAGTGAAGGTTTCCGTCCTCCTGCGCGACACCGCGCGCCGCTTCACGCGCGCCGGATTGCACTACGGCCACGGCACGCACAACGCGAAGGAAGAAGCCGCCTGGCTGATCTCCTCGGTGCTGGGATACCTTCTCGAGGAGGAAATCGGGCCCAAAGCCCTAAAGATGATAGAAGCGCTCGCACGGCGTCGCATGCGCGAGAGGATCCCGCTGGCTTACCTGCTGAAGGAAGCCTGGCTCGGCGAGCATTCCTTCCATGTCGACAAGCGCGTCATCGTGCCCCGCTCCTTCATCGCCGAACTGCTGCGCGACCGCCTGAGGCCGTGGCTGCCCCGCGAACCGAAGCGCGCGCTCGACCTGTGTACCGGCTCGGGCTGCCTCGCAGTCCTGCTCGCCCTCGAATTTCCGCATGCCAGGGTCGACGCGGCGGACTTGTCTTCGTCCGCGCTTCAGGTGGCGAAAATCAATATCGGACACTACAACCTGGCAAAGCGCGTCCGCGCCATTCGTTCCGATCTGTTCCATTCCCTTGCAAGAAAGAAGTACGACCTGATCGTCAGCAATCCGCCCTACGTCACGGCGCGATCGATGCGGAATTTGCCGAAGGAATACCGCCATGAGCCATCGCTCGCGCTCGCGGCCGGCAAGGATGGCCTGGACCTGGTGCACCGCATCCTCGCCGAAGCGAAGGATCGCCTCGCGCCGGACGGCCTGCTGGTATGCGAAATTGGCGGCAACCGCAAAGCGCTGGAGCGCGCCTATCCCGAAACGGAATTCGCGTGGCCGGAGACGAGCGACCCCGGCAGCGTATTCATCCTTTCACGCGAACAGATTTCCGCGGCGCCCAGAACGGCGCGCGCGCCTCGAAGGCCGACCAGGCCGGTTCGAGCGCCGCGATGAGTTCACGCTCACGAGAGGCCAGATGGGCCTTTATCGTCGCTTCGGCCTGGACGATCTTGAGCGCGCTGCCGCGCGGAACCATGCGGCGCAGCAACTGGCGCTGCACTTCAATGTCGTTCATTTCGCCGAGAATGTCCTGGAGGGTGCGCAGCTTTTCCAGATATGCCTGCACCCCGTGCTGAGAAAATGCGCTGGCAAAAAAGTCGCATCCATAGCGCATCCGCTTGACGCGAATCCGCACCCGGTGCCTGCGGGGCGCGTCGCGCCAGTCGATTCCCCTGGCCGTTTCGCGCAGTCCTTCATGCAGATGGCCAAGCGCGCGGCGCGCGAAGTGCGGCAGGCGCTCGGCGGGATCGGCACTCCGGCGCCAGGGCCGGCTCTGGGTCCATTCGAAAGTGCGGCGATACGCCTGCCGGAAACGCGATGACTTCACGAGAAGCCGTGCTAGGCGCTGTGCCTCGCCGCGGCGCTTCGCCGCTTCCAGTTGCAGGTCGCCCAGCTGCAGCCCGCCTTGGAACACATCCCAGTCGCGGGCGCTGCCGAAGGTCTGCATCATGGACCGCCATGGCCTTTCGACGGCATCGGCGCGGCGCCGGCGCAGCAGTTCGCGGAATGCGCGCAGTGCCGAACGCAACCGGCGCACGCCGACGCGCAGCTGGTGCAGGAATTCCGGATCGCGGCCCGCCGCGGCGCCAGCGGCATTGGCGGCAATCTGCTCCAGTGCCGCCCTGCTATTGGCGACGAAAGCTTCGCCGGCGGTTGCCTTTGCAGCGAGGGACGGCTTGGTCCATTTGCGCGGGACTGGCACGGGCGGCGGAATGGATGGGGTGGCCGATGGGATTCGAACCCACAACAACTGGAATCACAATCCAGGACTCTACCGTTGAGCTACGGCCACCATTGACACAAAAACTCACAAACCAGTTCTGGCCTGCCCGGCGGGACTCGAACCCACAACCCCCAGCTTAGAAGGCTGGTGCTCTATCCGGTTGAGCTACGGGCAGATAGAAAGCTTCTGCCGGGCAGTTCACCTTCCCGTGTCCGGGGCAGGACTGGTCGGGGTGGAGAGATTTGAACTCCCGACATCCTGCTCCCAAAGCAGGCGCGCTACCAGGCTGCGCTACACCCCGAAAATCGGGCGCCAATGATACTCTTTTTTTGGCTTGCGACAGGGGGATAAACCTGCTACAAAGCCTACCTTCAAATTTTTGCCGGCACCTGTAAATGGCCCTGGAACTGAAGAAAAACAGCTTTGCGCCCTACGCCCCGAAAAAGGGCGAGGAGTACATGAACGCGAAGCAGCGTTCGCATTTCCGCAAGATCCTCGAAAACCTCAAGGGCGAGCTGTCGCAGGAGATCGACCGCACCGTGCATACGATGCAGGACGAGGCGACCGTGTTCGCGGACCCGAATGACCGCGCCAGCCAGGAGTCCGACATGGCGCTGGAGCTGCGCAACCGCGACCGGGAGCGCAAGCTGATCAAGAAGATCGACGAAACCATCGCGCGCATCGACGCCAACGAATACGGCTACTGCGAGAGCTGCGGGGTCGAAATCGGCCTCAAGCGCCTGGAAGCCCGGCCGACGGCCACGTTGTGCATCGACTGCAAGACGCTCGACGAGATGCGCGAGCGGCAGGTCGCGAAATAGCCCTTCCCTTCCCGGCTTCCGCTGCGCCATGTGGGAGCAAAGCAAAGCCGCCAAGCGCCGTTTCTACGACGGCCAGTTTCACACCCGATACTTCGCCGGCAAAGGGATCGACATCGGGGGCAAACCCGACCCGCTGGGCCAGTATGTGGGGATTTTCGCCCGGATGGAATCCGTGCAGGCCTGGGACCTGGAGAACGGCGACGCGCAGCTGATGCAAGGCGTCGCAAACGACTCGTTCGATTTCGTTCATTCCAGCCACTGCCTGGAACACATGCGGGATCCGAAGCAGGCGCTCCTGAACTGGATACGGATCACGCGGCCCGGCGGATTCCTGACCATCCTCGTCCCGGACGAGGACATGTACGAGCAGGGTCACTGGCCGAGCAAGTACAACTCCGACCACAAGTGGACCTTTACCGTCCTGAAGCAGAATAGCTGGTCACCGCGTTCGCTGAATGTGACGGATTTGCTCGCTGAAGTGTCGCACCTGGTCGAAGTCGAACGTATCGAGCTCATGCGGGATTTCTACCGGGAACATCTGGCGGGAAAGATCGATCAGACCGTGACGCCTGTGGCCGAATGCGCAATTGAGATCATCCTGCGAAAACGGCCTGCAGTCATGCAACAGCTGCAGAACGCGACGTCATTCCGGACGTCGCTTGAAATTCCCCCGCAGCAGGGCGTGCCTTTGCTCGAGAAGGGATTCAACAGCCTCAAGCGCTGCCGCCATGGCTGGATGCTCTACAACCTCAACGACACGAACATCGGCAGCATTCTGGATCTGTATGGCGAATTCTCCGAAGGCGAGGTTTCGATGTTCATGAAACTTCTCCGGCCAGGCGACACAGTGGTCGAGTCTGGCGCGAACATCGGGTCGCACACGGTTTCCCTCAGCCACATCGTCGGCGATGGAGGACGAATCTACGCGGTCGAGCCGCAGCGGCTTCAGTACCAGGCGTTGTGCGCAAACATCGCCTTGAATTCGATTACCAACACCATATGCCTGAACGAGGGAAACTCCGACCGCAGCGGCGAGATGCGGATTCCGGTCTTCAACCCCCGCGTCAGGCAAAGCTTCGGATCGCATGGCATGGAGGAGCATCCAGGCGGCGAACTCGTTCGCTTGTCGACGATCGATTCATTGGCCCTCAAGAATTGCCGGTTGATAAAAATCGACGTGGAAGGCATGGAAGAAAAGGTCCTGAGGGGGGCCGTCGAGACCATCAATCGCTGCCAGCCGGCCCTCTACGTCGAGAACGACAGGCAGGAAAACTCCGCAAGCCTCGTCGATTTCATCCGTGGACTCGGCTACAGGCTATGGTGGCACCGGCCCCTGCTTGTCGAGGAGAACAATTATTTCGGCGTACCGCCGTCTCTGTTCAAGGACTACGTCAGCCTGAACATGGTTTGCCTGCCCAAGGCCGCGAACGGCGATGTAACTGCCACCGTGCGAGGCCTATCGGAGGTTTGACCCGGGCACCTTGCATTACCTCGGCTTCATCGCCGAGAGCTCCGATCTGAGCCTGGAAACTTCCGCTTCCAACTCGAGTTGATGCGCCATCGTGAACCCGTCCCATACGTTGGGTGGTAATGCAAAATGCCGGGCAAGATCGGCCCGCTCTCGCGCCAGATAGAACCGGTTCACACCATCGAAATAGATCATCGAATAGTCAGCGCCCAGGAGCAGTGGTTCCCAATCCTGATGCGTCGGGACGTTGCATCCCGGCAGTACGGCCTCCAGGACCACTACCCATGGCCTGTGCTTCCGGAGGTCCAGGCCTTTCAAGGCCTGGTACTCCATGCCTTCCACGTCGATGGACAGCAAATGTATGTCCCGTCCTGAAGCGTGGTCCGCGATGACCCCGTCAAGGGTCAGCATCGGGACCTCGATGCTTCTGCTCGGCAGGAGGTTATTGCGGCGCAGGTGTGTCAGCGTGTCGATGGACGCACTGGAGTGCTGCTGTGCATGATCGAATACCTGCAGCGTCAATTTCCCATTCCGCTCGCCGGCAGCGGCGCTCAGGAGCAGGTCCTCCGGGCGAAACTGCTTCCAGAGATGCTCGTAGGGCAGCGGCTCCATTGCCACGCCGCGCCAGCCTTTTTGATATAGCGCGTAGGTATTGCTGTCGCCCACGGGCACGGAAGCGCCGACATCGAGGTAGCAGCCCCTGGCCACGTCCGCGAACACGCGCTGCAGGATTACGTCCTCGAAGTTGCGCGTATAACAGATCATCGCGCTGGGCCGAAGCTCCGGCAGCGCCCCGTCGTTCAGCCCTGCTTTGCCGCCTCCGGCGCGCCGATGGCCTTCATCGACAGGCGCACCCTGCCCTTGTCGTCGGCTTCCATCACCTTGACCTTCACGATCTGGCCTTCCTTCAGGTGGTCGGAAACGGCGTTGACGCGCTCGTTGCTGATCTGGGAGATGTGCAGCAGGCCGTCGCGGCCCGGCATGAGCTGGACGATGGCGCCGAAGTCCAGCAGGCGCAGCACCGGGCCCTCGTAGATCTTGCCGACTTCGACGTCGGCGGTGAGGTCCTTGATGCGCTTCAACGCCGCTTCGCCGCCCTCGGGCGAGACGCAGGCGATGGAGATCATGCCGTCGTCCTCGATCTCGATGGTGGTGCCGGTCTCTTCCTGGATGCCGCGGATGACCACGCCGCCCTTGCCGATGACGTCGCGGATCTTGTCCGGGTTGATCTTGATCTTGAGGATGCGCGGCGCGAAGCTCGAGAGCTCCGAGCGCGAGCTGCCCATCGCCTGCTTCATCTGCTCGAGGATGTGGATGCGCGCCTCGCGCGCCTGGTCGAGCGCCACCTTCATGATGCCCTTGTTGATGGACTCGATTTTCAGGTCCATCTGCAGCGCGGTGACGCCATTGGTGGTGCCGGCGACCTTGAAATCCATGTCGCCGAGGTGGTCCTCGTCGCCCAGGATGTCGGTCAGCACCGCGAAGCGGTTGCCTTCCTTGATCAGTCCCATCGCGATGCCGGCCACGTGGTCCTTGATCGGCACGCCCGCGTCCATCAGCGCGAGGCTGCCGCCGCACACCGAGGCCATCGAGGAAGAACCGTTCGACTCGGTGATCTCCGAGACGATGCGGAGCGAGTATCCGAAATCCGCGGCCGGCGGCAGCATGCCGACCAGCGCGCGCTTGGCGAGCCGGCCATGGCCGATCTCGCGCCGCTTGGTGAATCCGAAACGGCCGGTCTCGCCGGTCGAGTAGGGAGGGAAGTTGTAGTGGAACATGAAGCGCTCGCGGTACTCGCCCGCCAGCGCGTCGATGATCTGCTCGTCGCGGCCGGTGCCCAGCGTCACGGTGACCAGCGCCTGCGTCTCGCCGCGCGTGAACAGCGCCGAGCCGTGGGTGCGCGGCAGCACGCCGGTGCGGATGGTGATTGGACGCACGGTACGGGTATCGCGGCCGTCGATGCGCGGCTCGCCGTCGAGGATCTGGTTGCGCACGATCTTCGACTCGACCGCAAAACAGAGGTCCTTCACCGTATTCGAATCCGGGCCGCCTTCGGTGCCCACGCCGACAGCTTCAAATACGCGTTTCCAGATCGCGTCGATGGCCTCCGAGCGCGCGCCCTTCTGGCGCATCGCGAAGGCCTTGCGCAGGTCCGCTTCCGACAGTTCGATGATTTTCGCCGCCAGCGCCTCGTCCTTGGCGGGGGCCTTCCAGTCCCAGGCGGGCTTCGCCGCGACTTCCGCAAGTTCTTCGATGGCGTTGATCGCCGCCTGCATCTGCTCGTGGCCATGGACCACCGCGCCGAGCATCACGTCTTCGGGCAGCTCGAGCGCCTCCGATTCCACCATCAGCACGCCCTGCGCCGTGCCGGCCACCACCAGGTTCAGCTGCGATTCCTTGAGCTGCGACAGGGTCGGGTTGATCACGTACTGGCCGTCCAGGTAGCCGACACGCACCGCGCCGATCGGGCCGCTGAAGGGCACGCCCGACAGGGTCATCGCCGCCGAAACCGCGATCATGGCCGGAATATCGGCGTCGACCTCGGGATTGAGCGACAGGACCTGCGCCACCACCTGCACTTCGTTGTAGAAACCGTCCGGGAACAGCGGCCGGATCGGGCGGTCGATGAGGCGCGAGGTCAGGATCTCCTTCTCGGTCGGCCGGCCTTCGCGCTTGAAGAAGCCGCCGGGGATCTTGCCCGCGGCATAGGTCTTCTCGGCGTAATCCACCGTAAGAGGAAAGAAGCTCTGGCCCGGCTTGGCGGACTTGGACGCCGTCACCGCGGCGAGCACCACGGTGTCGTCAACGGTGCAAAGGACGGCGCCTGCCGCCTGGCGGGCGATTTCGCCGGTCTCCAGCGTGACCTGTTGCGTGCCCAGCATGAAAGTCTTTTTGATCGGGTTCAAAGGGAATCCTCTATTTGTAGGCGCAAACAAAAACGCTCATCGGTGCGATGAGCGTTGTCTGCTACGGCATTCGGGAAACGGAAGGAAATTGCGTGGCTACTACTTGCGCAGTCCGAGCCGCTCGATCAACGAGCGGTATTTGTCCGCGTCTTTGCGCTTCAGGTAGTCCAGAAGCTTGCGGCGCTGGCTGACCATCTTCAGCAAGCCGCGACGCGAATGGAAATCCTTGACGTGGGACTTGAAGTGCTCGGCGAGGCCGTTGATGCGCTCGGTGAGCAGCGCAATCTGCACTTCGGGGGAACCGGTATCGTTTCCGGCGCGCTGGTGCTGCTTGACGACCTGCGCTTTCTGCGCAACCTGCAAACTCATGCTCTTCTCTCTTTTTCGGCTCGATTAGTGAGGCGGGCATTCTATCCAGATTGGCGCCTGCATACAAGTTTTTCGTGGTATTTCAGGCCCTTGCAATCAACCTGGCGGGCCGCAAACCGCCCTGCGGCTCGCCTTCCCCCACCCCGAGCAGCGCCCCGGCCCCGTATACCCGGACAGGACCCGCCGCAAGGGTGCCGGAGCCGGTCCCGGGGCGCACCGCCTGGCCATTCAGGAAGCGCCCGGTAAGCGGCTCATCGAGGTCCACCCGCGGCAGGTGCTCCAGCATCCTCTCCGGAGGCAGGAGCCAGGAGAGACGCGATACCTCCCCCAGTGCCTGGAGGTCATCCAGCGTAATTGCCTGGTCAAGGCGCAGGCCGGCGACCGCCGTGCGCCTCAGGGCCTCGAGGTGGGCGACCGTGCCCAGCGCCAGCCCCAGGTCCGCGGCCAGTTGGCGCACATAGGTGCCCTTGCTGCAGCGGACCCGCAGCCGCAGCAGCGAGTCGTCGCGCGACACCAGTTCGAGCTCGTAAACCGTGATTTCGCGTGCCGCGCGCTCCACGGTCTGCCCGGTGCGCGCCAACGCATAAAGCGGCCGGCCCTCGTGCTTGAGGGCCGAGTACATGGGCGGCACCTGGGAGATCGTGCCGCGAAACTGCGCCAATGCCCGGTCCAGCCGGTCGACGCCGACCTCGACCGGGCGCCGCTCGATCACCTGTCCCTCGGCATCGCCCGAGTCGGTCGCCGAACCCAGCCGCACGTCCGCGACGTATTCCTTGGACGCATCCAGGCCGAACTGCGCGAACTTGGTGGCTTCGCCGAACAGCAGCGGGAGCAACCCGGAAGCGAGCGGATCCAGTGTCCCGGCATGGCCGGCTTTCTCGGCGTTGAGGAGCCGCTTCACCGCCTGCAGCACCGCGCTGGAACTGGGCCCGACAGGCTTGTCGAGCAGCAGCACGCCATCAAGCTTGACGCGTCGCTGCCTGTTCACCTGCGGCACCGGCTAGCGTTTGGGCGGGACGACGCTGTCGATGAGCCGGGAAATGCGGTCGCCGCGTTCCACCGACTCGTCGTAGACAAAGCGCAGTTCCGGAGTGGTGTACATGGACATCCGGTGCGAGAGTTGCGCCCGAAGGAATCCTGCGACGCGCTGCAGAGCGCGAGTGGTCTCGTCTTTCTTTTCCACATCCAAGAGAGTAAAAAATATCTTGGCATGTGACAGGTCCGGCGCGACGTCGACCGACGTCAGCGTCACCATCCCGACGCGCGGATCGCGCACGTCGTGCCGCAGCAGGTCGGCAACTTCTCGCTGGATCAGGTCGGCCACCTTCTGCGGCCGGCCGCGGCTCACAGGCTTCTGGCGACCTCGAGGATTTCGAACACCTCGAACTGGTCGCCTTCCTTGAGGTCCTGGAAGGACTTGAGCGAGATCCCGCATTCGAAGCCGGATTTAACCTCGCGCACGTCATCCTTGAAACGCTTGAGCGCGTCCAGTTCGCCGGTATGGATGACCACGCTGTCGCGCAGCACGCGCACCTGCGCGTTGCGCTTCACCAGCCCTTCCTGCACGAAGCAGCCGGCGACCGTGCCGACCTTCGAAATCTTGAACACCTGCCGCACTTCGACCAGGCCGATGACGCTTTCCTTGCGCTCCGGGGCGAGCATGCCGGACAAGGCCGCCTTCACTTCCTCGACCGCGTCATAGATGACGTTGTAGTAACGCACGTCCACGCCGGAGGATTCGATCAGCTTGCGCGCCGTCGCATCGGGCCGCGAATTGAAGCCGACGATCACCGCGCCCGAGGCGAGCGCCAGGTTCACGTCCGATTCGGTGATGCCGCCGACACCGGCGTGCACCACGCTGACCTTGACCTCCTCGGTCGCGAGCCGCGTCAGCGCGTGCGCGAGGGCCTCCTGCGAGCCCTGGACGTCTGCCTTGATCAGAAGTGCAAGGGTTTTCTTCCCCGCGCCGCCGCCTGCCTCGCCCATGTTGCTGAACATGTTCTCAAGGTTCGCCGCGCGCTGCTTCGAGAGCTTGACCTCGCGGTACTTGCCCTGGCGGAACAGCGCGACCTCGCGCGCCTTCTTTTCGTCCGCGAGCACCACCATCTCCTCGCCGGCGCGCGGCACGTCGGAAAGGCCCTGGATTTCGACCGGGATGGATGGGCCCGCGCTATGCACCGGCTTGCCATTCTCGTCGAGCATCGCGCGCACCCGGCCGTACACCGCGCCCACCACCACCACGTCGCCGCGCTTCAGCGTGCCGGACTGCACCAGCAGCGTCGCCACCGGGCCGCGTCCCTTGTCCAGGCGCGCCTCGATGACCACGCCTTTGGCGGGCGCGTTAACCGGCGCCTTGAGTTCCAGTACTTCTGCCTGCAGCAGGATCTGCTCGAGCAGCGCATCGATTCCCGCGCCGGTCTTTGCCGACACCGGCACCACCGGCGATTCGCCGCCCAGGTCCTCGGGGACCACGCCGTGCTGCAGCAGGTCGTTCTTCACCCGTTCCGGATTGGCTTCGTGCTTGTCTATCTTGTTGATCGCGACCACCAGCGGGACCTCGGCCGCCTTCGCGTGGGCGATCGCCTCTATGGTCTGCGGCATCGCGCCGTCGTCCGCCGCCACCACCAGGACGACGATGTCGGTCACCTTCGCGCCGCGCGCGCGCATGGCGGTGAACGCCTCATGGCCCGGCGTGTCGAGAAAGGTGATGACGCCGCGCGCCGTCTCGACGTGATAGGCGCCGATGTGCTGCGTGATTCCGCCAGCCTCGCCCGCCGCGACCTTGGTGGTGCGGATGTAGTCGAGCAGCGATGTCTTCCCATGGTCGACGTGGCCCATGACGGTCACCACCGGCGGCCGCGCGACTGCGTCGGCGACATCGGCGACCGCATCGTCCACCAGGAATGCCTCGGGATCATCCAGCTTCGCCGCCTTGGCGACGTGCCCCATGTCCTGGACGACGATCATCGCCGTTTCCTGGTCGAGGACCTGGTTGATCGTCGCCATGGAGCCGAGCTTCATGAGGACCTTGATGACTTCCACCGCCTTGACCGACATGCGGTGCGCCAGTTCGCCCACCGTGATCGTTTCCGGCACCGCGATGTCGCGCACTACCGGTTCGGACGGCTGCGCGAACGCCGGCTCGCCGCTGGGCGTCCCGCCCCGCTGCCGCGATCCGCCCCTGCCATGCCAGCCGCCGACGCCGCCGCCCATGTCGCCGCGCGTCTTGATCGTCCTCCGGCGCGCCGAGTCGTCGCGCAGGATCGTGGTCTGCTTGACCTTCTTCGCCTTCTTGTCGCTCTTGGGTTCGCCGGCCTTCGGCGCGTGCAGCGTACCTTCCTTGGCGGCATCGGGCACCGGCGGCGGCGGTGCCGCGCGCTCGGCCTGCTTCTGCTCGGCTTCGCGCTTCTCGCGCTCCTGCTTTTCGCGCAGTTCGGCAGCCTGGATCTCCGACAGCTGCTGGTGGCGCCGATGTTCCTCTTCGCGCAACTGCAGTTCCTTCGCCCCGGGTCCGCCTCCGGGAGCTGCCGCGGGCGCAGTTGCGGGCGCGGCTACCGGCGCCGGTGCCGGAACCGGGGCAGGGATGGGTGCCGGCGCGGGCAGCTCCGCCGCAGTCGCGGCGGCGGCCAGCTCGGAAGGATCGCGCTTGACGAAGACGCGCTTCTTGCGCACTTCGACCTGGATCGTGCGTGCCTTGCCCATGGCGTCGGACTTCTTGATCTCGCTGGTCTGCTTGCGCGTCAGCGTGATCTTGTTCTTGGGTTCGACCGAGCCGTGCGACTTGCGCAGGTACTCGAGCAGCCGCGCCTTGTCCTGTTCCGTGAGGGAATCGTCGGCGATGCGCTTCTCGACGCCGGCGGCGCGCAACTGCTCGAGCAGAACCGAGGGTGGAACCTTCAATTCGCTCGCAAACTGTGCGACGCTGGTTTGAGCCACGTTACTGGGCCCCTTTCTGTGCGGCAGCAGGTTTGGCAGTCGCGGCAGCCGTGGTGCTCGCGGCCCCTGCCTCGTCGGCGAACCAGTGCGCGCGCGCCGCCATGATCAGGCCCTTGGCGCGCTCTTCCTCCATGCCGGTCATCTCCGAGAGCTCGTCCACCGCAAGGTCGGCGAGATCGTCGCGCGTCTTTATGCCGCGCGCCGCGAGCTTGCCGGCGAGCTGGTTGTCCATGCCATCGAGCTGCAGCATGTCCTGCTCTACGCCGTCGATGCTTTCCTCGCTCGCGATCGCCTGCACCAGCAGGGCGTTGCGCGCGCGGCTGCGCAGTTCGTTCACCGTGTTCTCGTCGAACGCGTCGATCTCCATCATCTCCGTGATCGGAACGTAGGCAATCTCCTCGAGCGTGGAAAAGCCCTCCTGCGCCAGGATATCGGCCACTTCCTCGTCCACGTCGAGCTTCTCCATGAACAGCGTCTTGACGCGGCTGCCTTCCTCTTCCTGCTTCTTGGTGGACTCTTCCTGGGTCATCAGGTTGATGGTCCAGCCCGTGAGTTCGGAAGCGAGCCTGACGTTCTGGCCGCTGCGGCCGATGGCGATGGCGAGGTTCTCCTCGTCCACTACTACGTCCATGGCGTGCTTTTCCTCATCGACCAGGATCGAGCTGACTTCGGCCGGCGCCAGCGCGCCGATGACGAAGGTCGCCGGATCGGCCGACCACAGCACGATGTCGACGCGCTCGCCCGCCAGTTCCTGGGTCACGGCCTGCACGCGCGAACCGCGCATGCCGACGCAGGTGCCGATCGGGTCGATGCGGCGGTCGTTGGTGTGCACCGCGATCTTGGCGCGCACGCCCGGGTCACGGGCGGCGGACTTGATCTCGAGCAGGCCTTCCTCGATCTCCGGCACTTCGAGTTCGAACAGCTTCATGATGAACTGCGGCGCGGTGCGCGACAGGATCAGCTGCGGGCCGCGCGCGCCGCGATCGATCTTCGCCACCCAGGCGCGCACGCGGTCGCCCACGCGCAGGTTTTCCTTCGGGATCATGTGTTCGCGCGGCAGCTGGGCTTCCAGCCGGCCGGACTCGACGATCGCGCTGCCCCGCTCCATGCGCTTCACGGTGCCGGTCACGAGTTCGTCGCCGCGGCCGAGGAAGTCGTTCAGGATCTGCTCGCGCTCGGCGTCCCGGATGCGCTGCAGGATCACCTGCTTGGCGGTCTGCGCGCCGATACGGCCGAAGGGCACGTTCTCGATCTGCTCTTCGATCACGTCGTCCAGCTTGGCGTCGGGCTTGCGGTCCTGGGCCTCTTCGACCGACAGCATCTGCGCGTTGATCCAGTCCGGCGCGTCGTCCGGCAGCACGCGCCAGCGGCGGAACGCCTGGTAATCGCCCGTATCGCGGTCGATCGCGACCCTGACGTCCACGTCGTCGGTGAAGCGCTTCTTGGTGGCAGAGGCGAGCGCGAGTTCGAGCGCACCGAAGACCACGTCCCGGTTCACGTTCTTTTCGCGCGCCAGCGCGTCCACCAGCAGCAGAATTTCCCGGCTCATCACTTTCCCTTTATCGCAGGCCCGGCTTTCGCCGGGAGGTCCGGCACCAGCCGGGCCTTGTCCACATCGTCCAGTTTCAGCGCCACGTCGCGGCCTTCGACCTCGACCGTGGCAATCCCGCCCGCCTCGCCGCGCAGCAAGCCGGTAAAGCGCTTGCGGCCGCTTTCATCACGCGTGCGCATCCTCACGTCCACCCTGCTGCCCGCGAAGCGCGCAAAATCTGCCGCCTTGCGCAGCGGCCGGTCCAGCCCCGGCGACGACACCTCCAGCCGGTCGTAGTCGATGCCCTCGACCTCGAAAACCCTCGCCAGGTGCCGGCTGACGTCCGCGCAATCATCCACCGTAATGCCAGGCTCGGAACCTGCGGGCCTGTCGATGAAGATGGACAGATGCCTTCCCCCGCCGGATGCTCTCGCATCCACCAGTTCGAACCCCATGCCAGCCAGGGTCAGCTCCACCACATCCGCCATCGCCATAGTGCTTTTCCAGCAGTGCAAACAAAAAATGGGCCGAGGCCCATTTGCATCTGAAACGACTTGAAGTTTAACAGCTTTTTGCCATCTGGACAACCGCCGGGACCGGCCCCGCAACCAGGTTCCAGAATCTCTTGCGGGAGGTTTCGATGTCGAAGTCGGCGCACGCCCGTTGCCAGGCGCGCTCGCCCAGCCCGCGCTCGAGATCCCGGTCGCGCAGAATTGTCTCGATGGCGTCCGCCATGATGGACGGATCTCGCCGATCGACCACGACGCCGCACTCGTGCGCGCGGCAGTACCGCGAGGCGAACGAATCGGGCGGGGCATGGACGAGGATGGGACGGCGCGACCCCAGATATTCCCCCAGCTTCGTGGTTGACGAGGTCTTCACCAGCTTCGGATAGGGCGAGTTGAAAGCGAGCGGCAGGAAGAGGATGTTCGAGCGGCGCTGCACCCGTGGAATCTCTTCGGGTGGAATGACTTCGTGCAGGACAACGGCCGGGCCCCCGATTCCCCGCTTCGCCAGGTCCCCCGCGGATATCTTGCTGTACAGGTGCAACCTGATTTCGGGGCGCCGAAGCCGCCTGATCGCCTCCAGCAAGGCATGGAACGCGTCGTAATGGGCCTCATAGATCGCGCCCGTGTACACGATCCGGACTTCACCGTCGCTGGCGACCACGTTATCCGGCGCCGCCTGGTACGGGGAGAGATCGACCGAATTGTGGATGATGGTCGCGAGGACCCCATGACGCTCGCGCAAGTCGTCGCACAGTACTTCGTTCGGCACCACGACGCCTGCGGCCCGGCGCAGCAGCAGCGGTTCGAGCAGCGTCGCCCAGAACCGCTTGGCCGGAAAAATCCATTCGCGGTAGGAATAGTGATCGAACAGGCAGGCGTAGAACGGCACCCCGACGCGGCGTGCGGCAAGAAATGCGGCAGGCAGGTCCAGCAAGTCGCCGGTACACGCGACAACCGCCCCGCACTTCTCCCGGCGGAGAATTCCGGCAATCTGCCCGGCCCGGTGGTGGATGCCACGAGGAATGTTGAAGGCCTCGCGCAACGGCGACAGGCCGGAGCCATATCCCCGGTTGTACGCGAAGCGCGGAGCGATCTCGTATTGCCCCTCAGGCAGGCCCGATTCGTCTTTACCCCACGGATATACGGAGACAAGGCAGATATCGCGAGGATCCCTGCCCTCGAGCAACCGCTGGAGCACGATTCCCTGGCCGCTCCTCGACGGCGGCAGGACCTCGGAGACCAGTGCGACTTTCACCGCAGCGGGCTCAGATCCGCGCCGCTTGCATCAGATGCCGCGTGCCGCCCGCATCGACTTCCATGCAGCGACCCGCCGCCAGGTCGAGCGGCAGGGAAATCGGCCCGAAACGTACGCGCACCAGGCGACTTACCCTGCCCCCCGCCGCCTCCACCATGCGCCGCACCTCCCGGTTGCGCCCTTCTGCGAGCACAACCCGGTACCAGCGATTGCTTCCTTCGCTCTTCTTGTTCTGGATCGGATCCACCTGCAGGAACTTTGCCGGCCCATCTTCGAGCTCGATCCCCCCGAGCAGGCGCCGGATCGCTTCGGTGCTCAGGCCGCCCTGCACCCGCACTTCGTATTCGCGCTCGATCTCCTGGCGGGGATGCATGAGCTGGTTGGCGAGTGCGCCCGAATCGGTGAACAGCAGCAGGCCGGAGGAATTCAGGTCCAGCCGGCCGATCGAAACCCAGCGCCCGGGGCTGAGCTTGGGGAGTTTGTCGAAGACCGTCGCCCTGCCGTCCGGATCGCTGCGGGTGACCAGCTCGCCGACGGGCTTGTGGTACAGGATGACGCGCGGATTCCCCTTGCTCGCGCTGAATTTTATTTCCTTGCCATCGAGCAGGACGACGTCGCCGGGGCCTGCGCGATCCCCCAGCTTCGCCACCGCGCCCCGCACGCTCACGCGGCCCGCGGCAATCCAAGTCTCAATCTCGCGCCGGGAACCGAAGCCAGCGGCGGCAAGCAGCTTCTGCAGCCGCTCGCCCGCCGCACCGGTTGCAACGCCGGGCTTAACCGGCGCTGTCGGCCGGCGGTGCGGAGGGTTCGTTGGCGGCTTGCTGTTCAAGCTGCGGGGCGGTTGCGGTTTCAAGCTGCAGCGTCCTGGCAATCTCTTCCAGCGGCGGCAGTTCCTGGAGCGAAAGCAGCCCGAGGTCGTCGAGAAAAGACCTGGTTGTGGCGAAGAGCGCCGGCCGCCCCGGAGTGTCGCGATGTCCGACCACGTCGATCCAGCCGCGGCTCTCCAGTGTCTGGATGATTTGCGGCGATACCGCGACGCCGCGGATGTCCTCGACGTCGCCGCGCGTCACCGGCTGGCGGTAGGCGATGATCGCGAGGGTCTCCATGACGGCGCGCGAATACCGCGGACGCTTGTCCGGGTTGAGCCGCTCGACGAACGGCTGGAACTCCGGCCGCGTCTGGAAGCGCCACCCGCTCGCCGTGTTGACCAGTTCCACCGCCCGGCCCGCCCAGTCCTCGCGCAATTCGTCGAGCAGACGGCGCAGGACATCGGGGCCGACGTTCTCGTCGAACAGGCGTTTCAGGTCTGCGACGCCGAGCGGCTCCTGCGAGGACAGCAGCGCCGCCTCGACGATGCGCTTGGCCTCGGCAGGATTCGGGACTAGCTCATGGGTTTTCGACATGGGAAATCCTGATGTAGATCGGCGCGAAGCCCTCCGACTGGGTAACGTCGATCAGGGTCTCGCGCGCAAGCTCAAGCAAGGCGAGAAAAGTAACCACCAGAACCGGCACGCCGAGGGCGGGATCGAACAGCTCGGTGAATTCGAGCACCCGGCTTTCCTTCAGCCGGCGCAGGATCTGGCTCATGTGCTCGCGCACCGAGAGTTCCTCGCGCGATACGCGGTGGTGCTTGGTCAGGCGGGCCCGGAAAAGCAGCGAGCGCCAGGCTTCGGCCAGATCCCGCGGGTGCACGTCGGGCAGCCGCTCGAGCGCCGTGCGCTCGACCAGGACGGAAACCGCGAAAACGTCGCGCCCCACCTGCGGCAGGGCATCCAGCTGCCGCGCCGCCTTCTTGATCTGTTCGTACTCGAGCAGGCGGCGCACCAGCTCGGCGCGCGGATCCTCCTCTTCGTTCACCACCGCAGGCCGCGGCAGCAGCATGCGCGACTTGATCTCGATCAGCATCGCGGCCATCACCAGGTACTCCGCCGCCAGCTCGAGGTTCTTGGTGCGCATCAGCTCGACATATTCCAGGTACTGGCGCGTGAGCGGCGCCATGGGAATGTCGAGCACGTCCAGGTTCTGCCTGCGGATCAGGTACAGCAGCAGGTCCAGCGGCCCCTGGAAGGCATCGAGCAGGATTTCCAGGGCGTCGGGCGGAATGTAGAGGTCGACCGGGAGTTCGGTCAGCGGCTCGCCGTAGATCGTCGCGAACCGCGCCGGCAGCGGCAGCTCGGGAGCGGTGGCGTCGATCACAGGTAGGACAGCCCCATCGCTTCGCGCACGTCGCGCATCGTCTCGGTGGCGAGCGCGCGCGCCTTGTCGCAGCCGTCGGCGAGGATGTTCTTCACCAGCGTCGGGTCGTCGATATAGGCCTGCGCGCGTTCGCGGATCGGCGCGAGCTCGGCAAGCACGGCTTCGATCACCGGTTGCTTGCACTCGAGGCAGCCGATGCCGGCGGTGGTGCAGCCTTTGCGCACCCATTTTTGCCTTTCCTCGTCCGAGTAAACGAGGTGCATGCTCCAGACCGGGCATTTTTCCGGCGTCCCGGGATCGCTGCGCTTCACGCGCGCCGGGTCGGTGGGCATGGTCTTGATCTTCTTCGCCACGGACTCGGGTTCCTCGCGCAGCGCGATCGCGTTGCCGTAGGACTTGGACATCTTCTGCCCGTCCAGACCGGTCAGCTTGGATGCCTCCGTGAGCAGCGCCTCGGCCTCCACCAGGATCTTCCTGCCGCTGCCTTCGAGCCAGCCGTAGAGGCGCTCGCGGTCGCCGCGCGGCATGTTCTGCTGCTCGTCGAGCAGCGCCTGGGCGCGCTTGAGCGCCTCCCCGTCCCCGCCTTCAAGGAATTTCGTGCGCAGTTCGTTGAAGACCCGGGCCTTCTTGCTGCCCATCTTCTTCACCGCCGCCTTCGCCTTGTCCTCGTAACCCGTTTCCCGGCCATAGAGATGGTTGAAGCGGCGCGCAAGTTCGCGCGTGAATTCTATGTGCGGCACCTGGTCCTCGCCGACCGGAACGAACTTCGCGCGGTAGATCATGATGTCCGCCGCCTGCAGCAGCGGATAGCCGAGGAAGCCGTAGGTCGTGAGGTCCTTGTCCGCCAGCTTTTCCTGCTGGTCCTTGTAGGTCGGCACGCGCTCCAGCCAGCCCAGCGGCGTCATCATCGACAGGAGCAGATGCAACTCGGCGTGCTCGGGAACGAGCGACTGCACGAAGATCGTCGCCTGGTTCGGATCCACCCCCGCCGCCAGCCAGTCGATCACCATTTCCGTGCCGACCGCCTGCAGCGCGCCCGGCTTTTCGTAGTCGGTCGTCAGCGCATGCCAGTCGGCGACGAAAAACAGGCAGGGATGCTCCGCCTGCAACCTGACCCAATTCTTGAGTACCCCGTGGTAGTGCCCGAGATGGAGCGCGCCGGTTGGGCGCATGCCAGAGAGGACGCGGGTCTCGAACATGCGTCAGAACCGGAAGATCGCGCCGATGACGCGGTAAGAAGTGTTCAGCATCGGCCCGAGAATCACGCCCAGGTAGCCCGTGAACATCAGCAGCAGCAGGATGGGAAAGCCCCAGGGTTCGAGCTTTGCGTACTGCCAGGAAATCCTGGCCGGCAGCAGGCTGGCGACGATCCGGCCGCCGTCCAGGGGCAGGATGGGCAGCAGGTTCAGCAGCATCAGGACCATGTTGACTTCGATGCCGGCGACGCTCATGAGCTTCATTGGCGTGGCGTAGTCCCCCGGCGGAAACGCGGCGACGATCTTGTAGAGCGCCGCCCAACCCAGTCCCATTGCCAGGTTCGATGCGGGCCCCGCTGCCGCGACCCACATCATGTTCTGCCGCGGCCGCCGCAACGCCGAGTAATTTACCGGCACCGGCTTGGCCCAGCCGAACAGGAAGCCGTTCGCGCCCGCGAGCTTGCTGGCGATGAGTATGGCGATCGGCACGATGATGGTGCCGACGAGGTCGATGTGGCGCGCAGGGTTGAGGCTGATGCGTCCCTGCGCGTAAGCCGTCATGTCGCCGAAATGGCGCGCGACGTACCCATGCGCCGCCTCGTGCAGCGTGATCGCGAAAAGCACCGGGAGCGCATAGATGGCGACGGTTTGAACTAAGTTGCTGACATCCATCGAGAAGAAAATTTTATCAGACCAGGAACTCCTCGATCAGGCGGGCCACCTGCTCGGGCTGGTCGTGGTGCAGCATGTGGCCGGCGTCCTTCACGGTGCGATGGCGCAGGTCCTTGAACGCAGCGCGCCGTTCGGCGAGTTCTTCCTCGGTGAGCTTCATCCGGGTCTTCGTCTCGGAGTGCTCTGCGTCGACCCAAAGCACGGGCGCCGTCGCCTGCGCCCAGCAGGCGCGGGCCTCGTCCAGCCGGTAAAGCGTGGCGTTGATCAGCTTGTGCGCGGGATCGCTGCGCAGGACCACGCCGCCGCCCTCGATTTCCCTGCCCCAGTGGCGCGCCAGGAATTCGGCGCGCTCGCGCTTGAGGCGCGGGTTGTTCTTCTGCAGCCGGGCGGCGAGCTCCGCGTAATCGGCATAGGGCTTCCAGCCCGGTGTCTCCTTCAACTCGTCCATCCAGCGCGCATAGCGCTTCGGCGCCTGCTCCGGCCGCGTCGCGGGCATGCCGAATCCCTCGAGATTCACGAATCGCGCGATACGGGCTGGCCGGATGCCGGCGTACAACCCGCCGACATTGCCGCCCAGGCTGTGGCCGACGACGTTGACCGGCGCGTCGGGCTGGATACGGTCGAGCAGCGCATCCAGGTCGCCGATGTAATCCGGAAACCAGTAGTTGTCCGAGCCGGACCAGGCGGTGAGCCCGTAGCCGCGCCAGTCGGGCGCGTAGACGTCCCAGTCATTCGTAAGCGCATCGACCAGGAACTGAAAAGACGCGGAAACATCCATCCAGCCATGCAGCAGGACGAGCTTCCTTTCCGCGTTTCCCTGCCAGTGCCTGACGTGATAGCGCAAGCCACGGACTTCGAAGAACAGGGATTCGCTGTGTTTCATTGCGGGCGATATGATACTGGCCAACCATGCCGGTCTTTTCCCTCAATGAGCGCCGGGTCGAGTTCCGCGGCGCGCAGCACTATATCGCCTACGACGCCACGCTCGCGGGCTCCATCATCCTCGAGAACGAAGTCAACATCTGGTTCGGCGTCGTGATCCGCGCCGACAACGACCAGGTGCATATCGGCGAGGCGACCAACATCCAGGACGGTTCCGTCCTGCACTGCGATCCCGGCTTTCCGCTTACCGTCGGCAAGCGCGTCACCATCGGCCACAAGGTCATGCTGCATGGATGCACGGTCGGCGATGGCACGCTGATCGGCATCAACAGCGTGATCCTGAACGGCGCGAGGATCGGCGCCGGCTCCCTGGTCGGCGCCAATTCGCTGGTGCCCGAAGGCAGGGAGATTCCGCCCGGCGTGCTGGCAGTCGGCTCTCCGGCGAAGGTAGTGCGCGCACTGACGCCCGAGCAGATTGCCGGACTTCTCAAAATCTCCGACGGCTATGTCGCGAGGTCGAAGCTGTTCAGGCAGCACCTGAAGGAACAGCCCCTCCCTGCCTCGGCAAGCTAGCTATTTCGGCGCCATCCGGATCGCGCCGTCCAGGCGGATCGTCTCGCCGTTCAGCATCTCGTTTTCCACGATGTGCTTCGCCAGCGCCGCGTATTCGTCCGGCTTGCCCAGGCGCGACGGGAACGGCACCTGCTTGCCGAGGGAATCCTGCGCCTCCTTCGGCAAACCGAGCAGCATCGGGGTGAGGAACAGTCCCGGCGCGATCGTGACCACGCGGATGCCGTTGCGCGAGAGGTCCCGCGCGATAGGCAGCGTCATGCCGACCACCCCGCCTTTGGACGCGGAATACGCCGCCTGGCCGATCTGGCCGTCGTAAGCCGCGACCGAGGCAGTGTTGATGATCACGCCGCGCTCGCCGGCCGCGTTCGGACCCGCCTTCGCCATCGCATCCGCGCCCAGGCGGATCATGTTGAAGGTGCCGATGAGGTTGATCTGGATGACCTTGGTGAAGCGCGCGAGGTCGTGCGGCGCTTCCTTGCCGAGGGTACGCTCGGCGACGCCGATGCCCGCGCAGTTCACCAGCACGTGGATCCCGCCGAATGCCTTCACCGCGGTCTCGACCGCGGCCTTGCCGTCGGCCTCCGAGGTGACGTCGCACCTGCAGTATTTCCCGCCGATTTCCTTCGCCAGCTTCTCGCCCGCCTCGGCCTGCAGGTCGGCGATCACGACTTTGGCGCCATTCGCGGCCGCCATCTGCGCGGTCGCGGCGCCCAGGCCCGACGCGCCGCCCGTAATCAGGAATATGGTGTTCTTGATTTGCATATAAGAGCTCCCGTTGATTTGCCTGATAATTCTACCTTCATGAAACTTGGTTTCGACCTGCGGTTCGAGGACCTCTACGCGCGCGACGGCCTGTTGCGCGTCGATGCCGTTTTCCTGGGTTTTCTGAGAGAGTCAACCCCGGAAATTCATGATCGCCTAGTGGGCGCAAGGTCCGGTCCGCCCGACGGCAAGACCGAATCGGAACTGCTGATCGCCCTGGCGCCGCACCTCGAGGATTTTCTCGCGCAACTCTTCGGCATCGAATCCGAAGCACGGGCGCTCGCGGCCAGGCACAACGATCTGGCGCCGCTCTGGTCCGTGAAGCGCCTCTTCGTCCAGCGCCGGGCGCTGCACAAGGTGAAGCCGGAAGATGCGACGCCCGCCGGATTCGATTTTTCCTCCGAGCTCGATTTTGCCCGCCGCGTGACGGCCTGGGGCAGCGACGAAAAACAGTTCGAAAAGGAGATCGAAGGCGCGGCCCGCTACGCCGCCTGGGCGGTGCTCACGCCCGAAGGCAGGGCGAAGCATCGCGGCGGAGTGCTGTTCAAGACGCCGCTCAAGCTGGATTTCATGCGCCTGGTGCCGGTGCACACGGACTCTGCGCAGGGGTTCGCCAAACACAGCCTCGAGCACCTGCGCCAGCGCGAAGGCTTCGCCCTCACCGACCACGGCACCGATCTCGCCGGCGCGCTGGACCAGGCGAACTACTGCATCTGGTGCCACGAACAGGGCAAGGATTCCTGTTCCAAGGGCCTGAAGGAAAAAGCGCCAGCCACCGGATTCAAGAAAACGCAATTCGGCGTGCCGCTGGCCGGCTGCCCGCTCGAGGAGAAGATCTCCGAATTCCACCTGGTGAAGTCGCGCGGCGAAGCACTGGCGGCGCTGGCGATCATCTGCGTCGACAACCCGATGGTTGCGGCGACCGGCCATCGCATCTGCAACGACTGCATGAAGTCCTGCATCTACCAGAAGCAGGCGCCGGTGGATATTCCGCAGGCGGAGACGCGCACGCTGAAGGATGTGCTCGAACTGCCCTGGGGCTTCGAGATCTATTCGCTGCTGACGCGCTGGAATCCGCTCAACCTGCGGCGCCCGGTTCCCGCGGCGCCCTCGGGCCGCAAGGTGCTGGTGGTCGGATTGGGCCCCGCCGGGTTCACGCTGGCGCACCACCTGATGAACGACGGCCATGCCGTCGTCGGCATCGACGGCCTCAAGCTCGAGCCTGTGGGCCTGGATTTCGCTCCCATAAGGAATATTCAGGATATCCGCGAACCACTCGACCAGCGCGTCATGGCGGGCTTCGGCGGCGTCGCCGAATACGGCATCACCGTGCGCTGGGACAAGAATTTCCTCAGGATCATCCGGCTGCTGCTGGCACGGCGCAGCGAATTCGCCATGCACGGCGGCGTGCGCTTCGGCGGCACGCTGACGCTGGAAGACGCCATGGCAATGGGTTTCGACCATGTCGCCCTTTGCGTAGGCGCGGGCAAGCCCACGGTGCTCGACATTCCGAACGGCCTTGCGCGCGGCGTACGCGCGGCGTCGGACTTCCTGATGGCACTGCAGCTCACCGGGGCCGCGAAGGAGGACTCCATCGCCAACATGCAGCTGCGCCTGCCGGCGGTGGTGATCGGAGGCGGCCTGACGGCGATCGACACGGCCACCGAGTCCCTCGCCTACTACAAGGTGCAGGTCCGGAAATTTCTCGACCGCTACGAAGCGCTGGCAAAGGACGTCGGCGAAGACGCGGTGCGCGCCGGCTGGGACGACCAGGAGCGCGAGATCGCCGAGGAATACCTTGCGCATGCGCGTGCGCTGCGTGCCGCCCCGCCCGAAAAGCACATCGAGCTGCTGCGGCACTGGGGCGGCGTCACCATCGCCTATCGCCGCCGCCTGGTGGACAGCCCCTCCTACACGCTGAACCACGAGGAAGTGGAAAAGGCGCTGGAGGAAGGCATCTGGTTCGCCGAAGGCCTGACACCCGTGGCGGTGGACGTGGATAACTTCGGCGCCGTGAAAGGCATCCGGCTGAAAGGTCCGGCCGCCGAGCACTGGCTGCCGGCGCACACGGTGTTCGTCGCGGCAGGCACGCAGCCCAACACGGTACTGGCGCGCGAGGACGCCGCGCACTTCTCGCTGGACGGAAAATATTTCGCCGCCTGCGACACCGAGGGCAGACCGGTCAAGCCGCAATACTCGACCTCGAAACCGGCGACGCCGGAGGTACTGCTGTCGAAGCAGCCGGATGGCCGCTTCGTGAGCTACTTCGGCGACGTGCACCCTTCCTATTTCGGCAACGTCGTGAAGGCGATGGGCAGCGCGAAGCAGGGATATCCGATCGTTTCGAAGGTTTTGAACTCGAGGGCCGCTGTTTCCACCGTTTCCCGGGAGAAATTCTTCAAGCACCTCTCCGATCAACTCGACGCCACGGTCCACAAGGTCGAGCGGCTCACGCCAACCATCGTGGAAGTGGTCATCCGGGCGCCACTCGCAGCGCGGAAGTTCCAGCCCGGGCAGTTCTACCGCCTGCAGAATTTCGAGACGCTGGCGCCGGTGGTCAACGGGACGCGCATGCAGATGGAAGGCCTCGCCATGACCGGTGCCTGGGTGGACCGCGAGCAGGGCCTGGTCTCCATCATCGCGCTGGAAATGGGCGGCTCCAGCGATCTGTGCGCCATGCTCAAGCCCGGCGAACCGGTGATCCTCATGGGACCGACCGGCACGCCGACTGAAATCGCGGGCGGCGAAACGGTCGTCCTTTGCGGCGGCGGCCTGGGCAATGCGGTGCTGTTCTCCATCGGCGCGGCCTTCCGCGCGGCCGGTTCCAGGGTCCTCTACTTCGCCGGCTACAAGAAGGTCGCCGACCGCTACAAGGTCGCCGACATCGAAGGCGCCGCCGATACCATCGTCTGGTGCTGCGACGAAGAACCCGGCTTCAAGCCCGGCCGACCGCAGGACCGCAGCTTCGTCGGCAACATCGTGCAGGCGATGGACGCCTACGCCGAGGGCCGCCTGGGCAAGGCCTCCATACGGCTGGACGACGCCGACCGGCTCATCGCCATCGGCTCGGATCGCATGATGGCCGGCGTGGCGAAAGCGCGCCATGACGTGCTCAAGCCGCACCTGAAGCCCGCGCACTTCGCCATCGGCTCCATCAACTCGCCCATGCAATGCATGATGAAAGAGATCTGCGCGCAGTGCCTGCAGCCGCACCGCGATCCGGCAACGGGAGAAACCAGCTACGTATTCTCCTGCTTCAACCAGGACCAGCCGCTCGACAGCGTGGATTTCAAGGGCCTGAACGAACGCCTGAAACAGAATTCCCTTGCCGAGAAACTGAGCGCCGGCTGGCTGCGACACTGCAAGCCGGAACTGGCGAAGCAAAGGAAGTTCGTTTAATGGCCAGGAAACCGAGAGTCGTCACAGGCACGCCCAGCGCGCAGATCACCCGCAAGGAATTCGTGCTGCGCTTCCATCAGCGGCACGCGGATCCGACCTTCAAGAAGGTCTCGGAGCCCCTGGACGCCGTCGCCGATGTCGCGTGGCGGAACTACACCGAGTACCACAAGAGCCCCAACACCCGGAAAGCCGGCGCTACCTTCGCCGATCCGGACTACGACCTCCCGCGCGAATGGCTGGACACGCGCCGGCGCATTCATGATGCCGAGCGAGTGCGGCGCAGAAAGAGCAGCCTCTCGCGCATCCTGCTCATCAACGGCTCAGCCCGCAGCGACCACACCTGCCCCGGAGAGATGTCCAAGACCTATCGCCTGGCGAAAATCGCGCAGCGGATTGTCGAATCCGCATCGCGCTTCGAGGCCGATTTCCTCGACCTGTCGCTGCTCACCTCTCAATACGGCCGCGTCATCTATCCCTGCAAGGCCTGCGTTTCCACCGCGCAGCCGCTCTGCCATTGGCCCTGTTCCTGCTATCCCAACCACGCGCTCGGCCAGACCCAGGATTGGATGAACGAGATCTACCCGCGCTGGGCGGCGGCGCACGGCGTGATGATCCTGACGCCGGTCAACTGGTACCAGGTCCCCTCGGTGCTCAAGCTCATGATCGACAGGCTCGTCTGCGCCGACGGCGGCAATCCGGACCCGACGGCGACACAGGGCAAGAATCCGAAACTCGCCAAGGCAATCGAATTGAAGGGCTGGGACTACCCCAAGCACCTCGCCGGCCGCGCCTTCGCGGTTGCGGTCCACGGCGATGCCGAAGGCGTTGACAACGTGCGCACCGCCTTGTGCGACTGGCTCACCACCATGGGCCTCATCCAGGCCGGCAAATCCGGCGCCCTGGGCCGCTATGTCGGGTACATGCAGCCGTACGCCACCAGCCATGACGAACTGGACAGGGACACGGCGCTGCAGGAAGAAGTCCGCAACGCCGCCCGCAGCCTCGTCGAGACCGTCCGCCAGATAAGGCGCGGGAAACTGCGCCAGCCTGACGCGCGACTCCCGGCGCCGCGCGAAAAGTAATCGGGGCCGGGACCCGATCACCGGGGACTTGACGGTGTATACAATACTTATATAATCTTTGTATATGCCAAAGGTCAAATCCAGGATCAGCACCTTCTCCGCGGCGCCGAGGGACCTCGAAATGCTCGACGTCGTGGCCCGCTATCACGGCATGAACAAGAGCGCGACGCTGGTAAGCCTCGTGCGCAAGGAATTCTGGCGCGTGTTCCCCGGCGGCACAGACAAGATCCGGCCCGATCGCGGCGCCAAAGTGGAGGATGGAAAATGAGATTTCTGTTTCTGGTTGCCCTGCTCGCCTCATCGGGCGCATTCGCGCAGAACATCAAGATCGGCGAGCTGAACAGCTACAAGGTGTTCCCCGCCTTCCTTGAGCCATACAAGAAGGGCATGGAGCTCGCGCTCGAGGAGATCAATGCTTCGGGCGGAGTCCTGGGCAGGAAGCTGGAACTGGTGACGCGCGACGATGGCGGCAACCCGGGCGATGCGGTGCGGGTCGCGGAGGAGCTGATTTCGCGCGAGAAGGTGAACGTGCTGATGGGGACGTTTGCGTCCAACGTCGGGCTCGCGGTTTCGAACCTCGCGGCGCAGCGGAAAGTACTGTTTCTCGCCTCCGAGCCGCTTACGGACAAGATCGTGTGGGAGAACGGCAACCGTTACACCTTCCGGCTGCGCCCGTCGACGTACATGCAGACCGCGATGCTGATTCCCGAGGCGGTGAAGCTGAGGAAGAAGCGCTGGGCAATCGTGTATCCCAATTACGAATACGGCCAGTCGGCCACGGCCTCGTTCAAGAAGCTGCTGAAGGCCGCGCAACCGGACGTGGAGTTCGTCGCCGAGCAGGCGCCGCCGCTGGGCAAGATCGACGCCGGCGCGGTGGTACAGGCGCTCGCGGATTCGAAGGCGGACGCGATCTTCAGCTCGCTCTTCGCCGCAGACCTGCAGAAGTTCGTGCGCGAGGGCAATACGCGCGGCCTGTTCAAGGGCACGCCCGTGTTCAACCTGCTCGCCGGCGAGCCGGAGTACCTCGACACGCTCAAGGACGAGACGCCGGAGGGCTGGTGGGTCACGGGCTACCCCTGGCAGGACATCCAGGCGCCGGCGCACAGGAAATTCCGCGACGCCTACCAAAAACGCTGGAAGGACTACCCGCGCCAGGGGTCAGTGGTTGGCTATACGGCTGTTTATTCGATTTTTTATGGAATTCAAAGAGCCAGGAGCACGGACACCGAGCAGCTCGTCGAGGCGATGAAAGGGCTCGAAATGCCCTCCCCCTTCGGCCCGATCGTCTGGCGGCCGCTGGACCACCAGTCGACCATGGGGGCCTATGTCGGCCAGCTCGCCCGCAAGAGTGGCCAGGGCACCATGGTCAACTGGCGCTTCGCCGACGGGGCGAATTTCCTGCCGCCGTACGAAGAGGTGAGGGCCTTAAGAAAATAGTATTTTAATCAATGCTTTCATCGTCAGTCCTCATCCAGTTTCTTAACGGACTGGCGGGCGCCTCCTCCCTCTTCCTGGTCGCTGCCGGGCTGTCGCTGATCTTCGGGGTGACGCGGGTCGTCAACTTCGCTCACGGCTCCCTCTATATGCTGGGCATGTACTTCGCGGTCTGGCTTTCGAGTCGCGTCGGATTCTGGATGGCGGTGCCGCTTGCCGCAGCGGCAGTGGGCGCCATCGGTGCCCTGGCTGAAATCTCCCTCTTGAGAAGGATCTACAAGGCACCCGAACTGCTGCAACTGCTCGCCACCTTCGCGCTGCTGCTGCTGATCAAGGATTTCGCGCTCTGGGCCTGGGGGCCGGAAGACATGCTCGGGCCGCGCGCGCCAGGCCTGGCGGGGGCGGTGGACATCGCGGGCGTCGCGTTCCCGCAATACGATTTGCTGCTGATCCTGCTTGGGCCTCTGGTCCTGGTTTTTCTTCACCTGATTCTTGCAAGAACCCGCTGGGGCATCCTGGTGCGCGCCGCCACCGAGGACCGCGAGATGGCCGGCGCGCTCGGCATCAACCAGCGCTGGCTGTTCACTGGCGTGTTCGCCCTGGGCGCCCTGCTCGCCGGCCTGGGCGGCGCGCTGCAGATCCCGCGGGAGCCGGCCAATCTCAACGTCGACCTGTCCGTGATTTCGGATGCGTTCGTGGTCGTCGTGGTCGGCGGCCTCGGTTCCATCCCGGGCGCGTTCCTCGCGGCGCTGCTGATCGCCGAAGCGAAGGCGTTCTGCATCGGCCTGGGCTACTCCGGGGCCACGCTGGTGATCGAGTTCGTCATCATGGCCGCGGTGCTCATGCTCCGGCCCTGGGGACTCCTGGGACGGCCGCAGACGGAGGGAAGCGCCGCGCCCGGGACGGTGGCCGCGTCGCCTGGAGCTCCCGGCAGGAAATTTCTCCTCGGAGGCGCTGCACTGCTTGCCATGCTGGCGCTGCTCCCCCTCGCCACTGGCGGCTACACCCTGGTGCTGCTCACCGACGTGCTGATATTTGCCCTGTTTGCGGCCAGCCTGCACTTCATCATGGGCCCGGGCGGAATGTACTCCTTCGGCCACGCGGCCTATTTCGGCCTGGGTGCCTATGCTGCCGGGGTATTGGTCATCAGGAATTTGACGACGATGGAATTGGCGCTCGCCCTGGCGCCGCTCGTCGCCGGGCTGGCGGCGCTCGCCTTCGGCTGGTTCTGCGTGCGGCTGTCGGGCGTCTATTCCGCGATGCTGACGCTCGCCTTTGCGCAGATCGCGTGGTCGGCGGCGTTTCAATGGGACTCTCTTACCGGCGGATCCAACGGCATGGTTGGCGTGTGGCCCGCGCCCTGGTTGTCGTCAAAAGCGGCGTACTACTTTCTTACGCTTCTCGCCTGCGGGACGGGAATCCTGCTGCTATGGCGTGCAATCCATTCGCCCTTCGGCTACGCATTGCGCGCGGGGCGCGATTCACCGCTGCGCGCGGAAGCTTCCGGCATCGACGTGCGCGCGACGCAGTGGGCGGCATTCACCATCGCCGGCCTTGCGGCCGGCGTCGCGGGAGCGCTCTATGCGTTCTCCAAAGGATCGATTTCACCCGAAGCGCTCGGCATCCAGCGCTCGGTGGACGGGCTGGTCATGGTGATGCTGGGCGGGATCCAGACCCTTAGCGGACCGGTCTGGGGTGCCGCGCTCTTTACCTGGCTGCAGGATGCGGCTGCGCGCAACGTGGACTATTGGCGCGCCGCGACAGGTGTTGTCATTCTGGGACTGGTCCTGGCGCTGCCGAACGGCATGGGCTCCCTCTTCCAGGCGAAGAAATGAGCATTCTCGAGGTCAGGGACCTTGCCAAGTCCTTCGGCGGCGTGCGCGCCGTGGCAGGGGTCGGCTTCTCCGTCGCCGCGGGTGAATTGCTGGCGATGATCGGCCCGAACGGCGCCGGCAAGACCACCTGCTTCAACCTCATCAACGGCCAACTCCAGCCCGACGCCGGCGAAATCCTGTTCGAGGGAATGGATATCAGGAGACTGCCTGCGCGCGAGCGCTGCCGCTCGGGTATCGGCCGCACTTTCCAGGTCGCGGCCGCATTCGGCTCCATGACGGTCCGGGAGAACGTGCAACTGGCAGTCCTCTCGAAGGAACGAAGATTGAATTCCTTTCTGCCTTCATTTCAAGGGACATCAGGAGACAGGGCGAGGCAGGTCCTGGCCCAGGCAGGCATGGAGGCGCAAGCCGATCGCGCCTGCGCCGAACTCGCCTACGGCGACCTGAAGCGCGTCGAGCTCGCGGTGGCGCTCGCCGCACGCCCGCGCCTGCTGCTGATGGACGAACCGACTGCGGGCATGGCGCCGGCCGAGCGCCACGCGCTCATGGATCTTGTGAAGGGAATTTCAAGGGACGAGGGGCTTTCCGTGCTCTTTACGGAACACGACATGGACGTCGTCTTTGGCTACGCGGACCGGGTGATCGTGCTCGCCGAAGGCGCGCTGATCGCGCAGGGTTCGCCGGCGGAAGTCCGCGCCGACGCTCGCGTGCGCCGGGTTTACCTCGGCGAGGAGGCGGCCCATGCTTGAGCTCAAGGACCTGAATGCCGGCTATGGACGCGCGCAGGTGCTGTTCGATTTCAATTTGACGCTGGGCGCCGGCGAGGTCGTCGCCCTGCTCGGCCGAAATGGCGCCGGGAAATCCACGGCGATCAGGACGGCGATGGGTCTGCTCCAGGCATATTCGGGGGAGGTGCGGTTCAGGAACCGGGACATCGTGAACATGCCTCCATACCGGATCGCCCGCCTCGGCCTGGGCTACGTGCCGGAAGAGCGGCGCATCTTTTCCGAGCTTACGGTTGCGGAGAATCTCGAGGCCGGCCGGCGGCCGCCGCGCAAGGACGCGCCGTTCTGGACAACGGAGAAACTGTTCCAACTGTTCCCCAATCTCGGCCGCATGCAGGACCGGCGCGGCGGCAGCATGTCGGGCGGGGAGCAGCAGATGCTCGCCATCGCGCGCAGCCTGATGGGCAATCCGTCGGCGATCCTGCTCGACGAGCCCTTCGAAGGGCTCGCCCCCGTGATCGTTTCCGGCGTCGCAGCGGCTATCCGCGAGCTGAAGCGCGAAGGCCTGAGCGTGCTGCTCTGCGAGCAGAACCTGCGCTACGCGCGGCTGGTCGCCGATCGCGCGTGCATCATCGAGCAAGGACGGTTGCGCCACGCCGGGCCGATGGCGGATCTCGACGCCGACCCGGCTCTGCTGGAGCGCTTCCTCGCCGTTTAGCCCGACAGGACGCGCACTGCGGTTTCGCTGCGCAACGTCACGATCGTGGCGACGCAAACCGCGATCACGGGGGTTGCGAACAGTCCCATGCTGACGGCGCGCATGCCGCGCGGCGACGGTGCGGCGCGCAGGCTGGACCAGCACGACATCACCAGCAGCACCATCAGGGTCCAGCAGAAGAACTCGAGCGCCGGCCGGCTCCAGGATTTGCCGAGCAGCACCCCGATGCCGCCGGCGAGGCCGAGCAGCCAGATCGCGAACAGCGCCAGGTCCTCCAGCCACCGCCTGGCGAGCTGCTGGCGCGAGTCTTCCCTGCTGTAGTGGAGGACGACGATGAGGACACCCAGCACGAGCGCGATTCCCGAGCCGATGGAAAAAAGCCAGCCGATCAGCGGCAGGTCGAGCAGTTCCACGGACCGGTCCTAACGCGGCGGGACGCGCAGCGTGCCATCGACGCAAGTCACCGCGCTGCCGCCAAGGAAGATCCTGCCGCCCTCGAAGCGGATCGATACCTCTCCGTCCCGCCCGAGCTGCATGCCCTGCTTCGCCAGGTAGCCGCCGGTGAGGCGGCCCGCCTTCCTCAGGTAGGTGGCAACGCTGATATTGCCGCTGCCGCAGACCGGATCCTCGGGAATACCGTGCGCGGGCGCGAACGAGCGTACATCGATCGCGGCCCTGCCACCGCTGGCCGCGCCGTAAACCGTGACGCCGGTGATGGCGAGTCGATCCGACATCGCCGCCATGGCTTGCAGATCCGGATTCAGCGCCGCGACCGCGGTCGCGTCCTTCAGCTCGGCGACCACCCAGCGCGGTCCGACATCGAAGATCGCCGGAACACCCTGGAGCCTCGCGCCGAGAATCGTTTCCAGCGCAGTCGCCTCCGGGAATGCGTTCTCGATGGCAGGCGGGGAATCAAGCCACAGCGTCTCGCCATCCACCCGCAGATCGAGAATCCCGGCGCCGCATTCCTGGCGCAAGCTTCCGCCCGTCGCCTTCGCGAAGCCCGATTCCAGCACCGCATGCGCGCTGCCGATGGTCGGATGCCCCGCGAACGGTAGCTCCATGCGCGGCGAGAAAATGCGCAGCCTGTAGTCCGCGTTCCCCGACGAAGGCGGCAGGACGAACGTCGTCTCCGAGAGGTTCGTCCATCTTGCGATGTGCTGCATTTCCTCGCCGGACATGCCCTGGCCGTCCAGCACGACCGCCACCGGGTTGCCGCGAAACGGCACCCGGGTGAATACGTCGACCTGCTTGAAATTGAGGAAGCGCATGGCGTCCGCCTTGGGGCTATTCGATCCGGCAGGCCTCATCGAAGCTGAGGCGCGGGCTGCGCGCGAAGATCTTGGCCGGGTCACCCTTGCCGATGTTGCACAGGAAATTGGATTTCCAGCGCCCGTCCGGGAAGAATGCCGCGTCCACCTTGGCGTTGTCGAAACCGGACATCGGCCCGGTGTCGAGGCCGAGTGCGCGCGCGGCGATGATGAAGTACGCGCCTTGCAGCGAGCCGTTGCGGAATGCAACCTTTTCGTTGCCCGCCTTCTTCTCGTCGCCCTGGAATCCCTTGATGGCGTCGGGACGGAAGGGAAAGGTCTTCGGCAGGTTCTCGTAGAACATCAGGTCGAAGGCGATGATCGCGGTCACCGGCGCCGACATGGTCTTGTCGAGGTTGCCGGGGCTGAGGGCGGGCCGCAGTTTTTCCTTCCCCTCCTTCGAGCGCACGAACACGATCCGCCCGGGCTGCGTGTTCATCGTCGTCGGGCCCCACTTGAGGAGGTCATAGAGCTCGCGCAGCTGCGCGTCGCTCACGGAACCGGAAAAAGCGTTGTGCGTGCGCGCCTGGCGGAAAATGCTGTCCAGGGCCTTGTCGTCGAGCATGTTTCTCTCCGCTGGTAAATCGGGGGCAAATGTTAGCATCGCCCGATGGCTCTCGAGCTCGCGCCTTTCATCCGTCCCGGCGACGGCATCGTCCTGGGCCAGGCCTGCGCGGAACCGCAAACGCTTTCCGCCGCGCTGGTCGCGCAACGCGCCGAGTTCTCCGGCGCGAGCGTCTTTCTCGGCGTCAACTATGCCGGCGTCATCCGGCCGGAACACGCCGACCATCTGAAGCTCTCGTCCTACTGCGGCGCGGGCCACAATCGCGCCCTGGCCGACGCAGGCGTCCTCGACATCCATCCGCACCCCTACTCCAGGCTGGCGGCCCTGATCCGGCAACGCAGGATTCCCTGCGATGTGGCGCTGATACAGGTGAGTCCACCCAATGCGCGCGGCGAGTACAGCATGGGCCTTGGCGTCGACTACCTGCTGCCGGCGCTGCAGACCGCGAGGACGGTGATCGCCGAGGTGAACGACCGTATCCCGTGGACCCACACGGAGAAACTGTTCCGCAAGGACGATTTCGCGCTACTGGTCGAAGCATCGTACGAGCCTGCCGCACCGCCGCCCGGCCGCGCCGGTGAAGCCGAGGCCGCAATCGCGCGTCATGCCGCCGCCCATGTCCCGGACGGCGCCACGCTGGAATTCGGCCTCGGCGTCCTGCCCGACACGTTATGCGCCGCGTTGCTGGGCCGGAAATCCATGAAGGTTCACTCCGGCACCATCGGCGACGGCGTCGCGGACCTGATGCTGCGCGGCGCCGTAACCGAAACCGAATGCGCCATGCTGATCGGGACGCGAAAACTGTTCGATTTCGCGCGCGACAATCCCTCCATCCGCCTGCGCTCGACGGAATACACGCACGACCCGCGCGTACTCGCGTCGAAGGCTCGCTTCGTGGCCGTCAATTCAGCGGTGGAAGTGGATCTCACCGGCCAGGTCAACGCGGAAGTCGCCAAGGGAAGCTATCTCGGCGCGGTCGGCGGCGCGCTCGATTTCATTCGCGCCGCCTCATTCTCCACCGGCGGCGTTTCGCTGCTGCTGCTGCCCGCGGCGCGCATCGTACGCTCGCTGTCGGGCCCGGTCTCGACGCCGCGCAGCGAAGCCGGCGTCATCGTGACCGAGCGGGGCGCGGCCGACCTCAGAGGCTGTACCATTAACGAACGCATGCGGCGAATGCTGCGCATCTCAAACCTGGAATCATGAATCCCACCGTAAAAGCAGAACTCATTCCGAGCGGAAAATTGCGTGTCGGCGTCAATCTCGGCAATTTCCTGCTCGTGAACAAGGATCCGGCGGGCGGCAAGCCGCGCGGCATCGTGCCGGACCTGGCTCAGGAACTCGGCCGCCGCCTTGGCGCCCCGGTGGAGCTGGTCACCTTTGCCGGTGCGGGCGAGACCGCGGACGGCGCGCAATCCGGCGCCTGGGACGTCGCCTTCATCGGCGCGGAACCGCAGCGCGCCGAGCAGATCGCCTTCTCCCCCGCCTACCTCGAGATCCCCGCGACCTACCTGGTACCTGCCGGCTCGCCGCTCAAGTCCCTCGCGGAAGTCGATCGCCCCGGCGTACGCATCGCGGTGTCGGCGCGCAGCGCCTACGACTTGTACCTCAGCCGCAACCTCAAACACGCTCAACTCGTGCGGGCCGAGGGCATCCCCGCTTCCTACGACCTCTTCGTCGCCGAGAAGCTCGACGTGCTGGCCGGGCTTCTGCCGCGCCTTGTCACCGACGTCGAACGCCTGCCGGGGGCGCGTGTCCTCGAAGGAAAATTCACCGCCGTCCAGCAGGCCGTCGGCACGCCCAAAGCGCGCACGCAGGCCGCTGCCTGGCTGCGCGAATTCGTCGCCGACATCAAGGCGTCGGGCCTCGTCGCGGAACTCATCGGGCGCCACAAAGCCCGGGGCGTGAACGTCGCGCCCTGACGGCTAGCGGTAGTTCCGCAAGGCGGGCACCGTCCAGAACGGCATGGACGCCAGCGAAATGGAGCACAGGGAAAACGCCAGCACGACGGCGTAGCCGCCGGTCAGATCGTGCAGCACGCCACCCACCAGAGATCCCAGCGCGGCGCCCAGCGAATTGCAGGCAAACACGGTGCCGTAGATGGTCGCCACGCGGGGCCCGGCGAAGTGGCGCGTGCAGATCGACGAAATGATGGGCCCGCGCACGCCCAGGGATGAACCGAACACCAGCACGAACGCCGCCAGCAGGGGCATAGATGGATAGCGCGTCATCACCAGCAGGATCAGCATGCCGCAGATCGTCCCGACGAAGCTCACGCTCACGGTCTGGCGCGAGCCGAAGCGCTCGGTGAGAAATCCGCTGCCCATGACGCTGCCGGCGGAGAGCATGCCGCAAATGCCGAAGGAGGTAGCCGCCGCGAGCGGTGTGAAGCCCGCGTCCACCAGGAATGCCACCAATTGCACGAAGATGGAGAACATGGCGACCGCGGTAAAGAAGAACGCCTGCGCCATGCCCCAGTAGATGCGGGTGCCCATCGCCTTGCGCAATGTCCACTCGCTGCCCGCGGCGGCCAACTGGCTGGGGCGCTCCGGCGGCCGGCCCGCGGCGAAACGCCCCCAGGGCAGCGCCAGCAGCACGACCGGGAGCAGCACGAGCAGCGCGGCGCCGAGCACCCGGTAAGTGCTGCGCCAGCCGTAGGAATCCACCAGCGCCTGCGCGATCGGCACGAAGACGATGATCCCGGCGCCGGTCCCCGCGAATGCGATGCCGATCGCCCGCGACAGGCGCGCGTGGTACCAGCGCGACAGCATCGCCGAGGCCGGCACCATGCCTGTCATCGCCACGCCGACGCCCACGGCGGCACCGATCAGGACGTAGAACTGCCAGAGCTGGTCGAGCAGGCTCGCGGTGAAGTAGGCGCAGCCGATGCAGGCGATGCCGGCGCTGTAGACAAGGCGCGGCCCGACCCGATCGAACAGCAGGCCGATCAGCGGCGCGGCAAACCCGCTCACCAGCAGGAACACCGAGTAAACGCTGGTCAACTGGTAGCGCGACCAGCCGTATTCGCGCTCCAGCGGCAGGAGGAACACCGCGTAGCTGTCGCCCAGGCCGCGCCCGAGCATGTTGAGCGTAAAGCATACGGCGAGCACGGCCACCGCCGTGCGTTGGGTGGACGATCCGGTCAGAGCATCTTCTCTAGGCCGAAGACCTGCCTCAGATAGGCGAGGTAGCCCGGATCCTTGCTCACGATCTTGCCGGGCGAGTCCGACAGCTTGGCGACCGGCTGGCCGTTGCACTCGGTCATCTTGATGACGATGTTGATCGGTTCGTAGCCGAGGTCGTTGGTGAGGTTGGTCCCGATGCCGAAGGAAGTGAGCGCCCGGCCCTGGAAGCGGCGCGCAATGTCGATCGCAATCGGGATCGTCAGCTGGTCTGAGAAGATCAGCGTCTTGGTGTGGGGGTCGACGCGGTTGCGGCGGTAGTGCTCGATCAGCCGCTCGCCCCACTTGAACGGATCGCCCGAGTCATGCCGCGCGCCGTCGAACAGCTTGCAGAAATACATGTCGAAATCATGCAGGAATGCGTCCGTGCCGTAGGTGTCCGCGATCGCGATCCCGAGGTCGCCGCGATATTCCTTGGCCCAGACGTCGAAGGCAAAGATCTGCGAGTCGCGCAGGCGCGGCCCGAGCGCCTGGCAAGCCTGCATGTATTCGTGCGCCATGGTGCCGAGCGGCGTGACGCCATGCTTCATGGCCAGCCAGACGTTCGAGGTGCCGGCGAAGCGGTCGGGAATCTCGCGCTTGAACGTGGCGATCACTTCATCGTGCCAGGCACGCGAAAAACGGCGCCGGGTGCCGTAGTCCGAAACCCGGAACGTCAGCGCGGGCTCCAGCTTGCGCACCACGTCTATCTTGGCCTGGAGGCGGCTGCGCCCCGCCGCGAGGTCGGGTCTGGGCTGCGTCCGGCGGAAGTACACCTCCGAGACCACCGCCAGCACCGGGATCTCGAACATGATCGTATGCAGCCACGGACCGCGGATCGAGATGTCCAGGCCGGGCGCGCCCGCCGAGCGCTCGACCCGGATGTACTTTTCATTGAAATGGAACAGGCCCAGGAAATCGACGAAGTCCGACTTCATGAAGCGCAGGCCGCGCAGGTAAGCGAGTTCCTCGTCGCGGAAACGCATCTTGCACAGGTCGGCGATGCCGGCATGGATCTCGTCGGCGTGCGGCGCGAGGTCGACGCCCTCGGTGCGGCACTTGAACACGTATTCGACCTGCGCGCCCGGAAAATGGTGCAGCACGACCTGCATCATCGTGAACTTGTAGAGGTCGGTGTCGAGCAGCGACTCGATGATCATCGGCCGATTCTACCTGCCCGGCGGCGCCGGCCCGCCCTGCGATAATCGGGGCATGTGCGGCCGCTACGCGTTGCATTCGCATCCCGAGGTCGTGTCGATGCTTTTCGGCCTGTCCGAAATTCCCGCCTACGCCCCGCGCTACAACATCGCGCCGACTTCCCAGGTTCTGATCATCAGGCAGAACGAAGCCGCGATGGTCAGATGGGGCCTGGTGCCGCGCTGGGCCAAGGATCCAGCCATCGGCGTAAAGATGAAGAACGCCCGCGCCGAGAGTGTCGCGGACAAACCGTCGTTCCGCGAGGCCTACCGAAAGCGGCGCTGCCTCGTTCCGGCGAACGGGTTCTACGAATGGAAACCCGAAGGCGGCCGCAAGCAGCCCTATTACATCCATCCGTCAGGCGGCGCCCTGTTCGCTTTCGCGGGCCTGTGGGAGCAATGGAACGACCTGCAGACCTGCACCGTCATCACCACCGACGCGAATGAAAAAATGGCGCAGGTGGCGGACCGCATGCCGGTGATCGTGTCCCCTGCGGAGTACTCGACGTGGCTGGACGGAGGCGAAATGCCGCTTCGCGCCTGCCCCGATTCTGCAATCGACATTCGCCGCGTCAGCCGAGCCGTCAACAACGCGCGCAATGACATGCCTGCATTGCTCGAAGCGGACGAAACCGAACCTGGCGAGAAGTGATTTGCACCGCAAAGCGCTACTGGATATAATGCCAGCACTGAACAAGGGCACAGTAAGCGAACTGCACCGCAAACCCGGCCCGGAGGCCATATGAGCGAACCGCTGACCGATCGCCAGACCGAGATCCTGCGCCTCATCAGGGAGCTCACCGAAGTATCCGGGTTTCCGCCGACGCGCGCCGAAATCGCCGAGCGCATGGGATTCCGCTCCGTGAACGCGGCGGAGCAGCACCTGCGGGCCCTCGAGCGCAAGGGAGTCCTGGACATTACCGCGGGCTCCTCGCGCGGCATCAAGCTGCGCGAGCGCGGCGGCCCGAAGCTCAGCCGGCTCCTCGAACTGCCGGTGGTCGGCCGGGTCGCGGCCGGCAGCCCTGTGCTCGCCGAGGAACACGTCACGGCGCGCTACCAGATGGACCCGAACCTTTTCACGCCACGCGCCGACTACCTGCTGAAGGTGCGGGGCCTGTCGATGCGCGACGCCGGGATCCTCGACGGCGACCTGCTCGCGGTGCACCGCACCCCCGACGCCCAGAGCGGCCAGGTGGTGGTGGCGCGCATCGGCAATGAAGTGACCGTCAAGCGCTTCAAGCGCCGCGGCCACGCGGTGCAGCTGCTGCCCGAGAACCCGGATTTCGAACCGATTGAAATAGACCTGCGCCACGATGAAATGGCGATCGAGGGCATCGCGGTCGGCGTCATTCGAAGCGGCAAGAATCTGTAGGGCCGCCGCGCGGCGATTCCGCGGCGGCGGGCGCGGGAGGCTCCTCTATAATGTGGCCCAGGTTTCCCTGCGCCGATGACGACCCCCGACTACACGACTGATCCCGGCCACGGATCAACGAAAATCAATCTCAGCCAGTCGGCGGATCCGCGCCGGGTCCTCGCCGACCGCGTCGAGCAGATCTACAGCCAGATGCCGCTCGGCATCATCGGCAGCTTCGTCATCAGCGTGGTCGCGGCCTATGAATTGCGTGAAGGCCGCTATGTCGAGATCGTTGTCTTCTGGGCCGGATTGGTGATCCTGCTTGCCGCCGCGAGCACCGGGCTCTACTGGAGCTACCGCCGAACCGCCACCAAGGCCTCCGAAGCCTCCCAATGGTTGCGCTGGCTGGCGATCAGCGCGCTGGCGAACGGCGCCACCTGGGGCTTTGCCGGCGCGGTGTTCTTCCCCTCGCACGCCGACGAACAGCAGGTGTTCCTCGCGTTCCTGCTGGCCGGCATGGTGGCCGGCGGCGTGCCGATCTATGCCATATCCTGGCCCGTATACGCGCTATATGCGGCCGGCATCGTCCTGCCGTTCACCTACGTGCTGGGCACCTTCGGCAACCGGCTGTTCGCCGAAATCGCCCTGCTGGTACCGGCCTTCTACGCCATGAACGTGGGCGTCGCCTGGCGCCTCAACCAGGTCTTCGACTCCGGTTACCGCCTGCGCCACGCGTACGGCAAGCTGACCGAAGACTACACCGCGCTGAACCAGCGGCTCGAGCAGCAGCTGGTCGAACTGGAGGAGGCGCGCCGCCAGGTCGAGGCCTCCGGCCGCAAGCTTGCGCTGTTCGCCGAACGCTCGCCGATCGCGGTATTCGAGCTCGACGATGCCGGCCGCGTGCTCAGCTTCAATCCCGCGGCCGAAAACCTGCTCGGCTTTTCCTCCGCGGAAGTACTCGGCCGCGTTTCGTCCGAGTTCCTGTTCAGCGACAGCGTCGGCGCCGGCGTGCGCGAGGAATGGTCGCAGATGCTGAAGTCCCACGCGCCGAAAGTCGGCTGGCGCCTCAACGTGATCCGGCGCGACGGCGTCGAAATCACCTGCGACTGGAGCCTGACGCCCCTGGTAAACCCGGAAAACCGCGTGGTCTCGGTGATCGTCCAGGGCCGCGACATTACCCAGCAGCTGGAGGCCGAGCGCATCAAGCAGGAATTCACCTCGACCCTGAGCCACGAATTGCGCACGCCGCTGACCTCGATCATCGGTTCATTGCAGCTCATCAATTCTGGGGTCATGGGGGACATCGAGAAGGACATCCTCGAACTGACCACGATTGCGGAGCGCAACGGCCAGCGCCTGCTCGACCTGATCAACGACATCCTCGACGTCGAAAAGATCGAATCCGGCAAGCTCACGCTGATCCTGGAGGCCGTCGAGCTCGGCGAGCTGGTCACCGAATCGCTGACCCTGAACCGCGCATTTGCCGAGCGCTTCAAGGTCAAGCTGGTCGCCGCCGGCGATTTGCGCTCCGTGATGGTGGACGCGGACCGCAAGCGCGTTCTGCAGGTGATGACCAACCTGCTGTCGAATGCAGCGAAGTTCTCGACCGAAGGCACTGCCGTCGAGGTAAGCATCGAGCTCGTCGCGGGCGAAACGGTGCGCGTCGGAGTGCACGACACCGGCCCCGGCATCCCCGAGAATTTCCGCAGCCGGATTTTCGGCCGCTTCGCACAGGCGGACATGTCGCACACGCGGCAGATCGGCGGCACCGGGCTCGGCCTCGCAATCTGCAAGCGCCTGGTTGAAATGATGGGCGGCAGGATCGGCTTCTCGGACCGCGCCGCCGGCGGCACCACCTTCTGGTTCGAACTGCCGAAGCACTCCTGAGAGGAAACCATGCCGTCAAAGCCGCTCAACCGCATCTGCTACGTCGAGGACGACGAAGACATCCAGAGGATCGTGCGCATGTCGCTGGAGCGCGTCGGCAAGATGACCGTCGAGGTGGTCAGCGACCCCATGGTGGCGATCGAACGCATGATTGCATTCAAACCCGACCTGGTGATGCTCGACTGGATGATGCCGGGGATGGACGGCCCGACGCTCTTTCGCAAGATGCGTGACACCCCCGAAACCAGGGACCTGCCGGTGGTTTTCATCACCGCGAAGGCCTCGCAACGGGAGCAGAACGAATTGCATGCCATCGGCGCGGCCGGTACGATTCTGAAGCCCTTCTCGCCCAAGGAACTGCCCGGGCAATTGCGCAGCATCTGGGACGCTTTACCCTGAGGCGCCTGTCGTCCTAAGGCCCTTTCGAGGAGCCTTGGTCGACGTTTCTTTCGGTGCCCTGCACTTTCTGAATCGGCAGGTACTCCCGCACGGCCGCGGTGAGCGTATTTCGCAGGATCGGCTTCACGATGTGGACGTTCGCGCCCAACTTCCGGCAGCGTTCTATCGACTCTCGATCCCCCATCACGGAGACCACGAGCACGGGTGTGCCTTGATTCGGAGTGGGATTTTCGCGCATCCACTTGAGGACGTCGAAACCGCTCGCGAGTGGCATCAGCAGGTCGAGCAGGATGACGTCGAAGCGCGTGTTCCGGATCTGGCGCTTGGCGTCCTCTGCGCCACCGGAGAGCGTCACCGCGACCGGCAACTCCTGAGCCAGAATGCGCGCGATCAGCAAGCGCGTCGCCTCGTCGTCGTCCACCACAAGTGCCCGGAATCTTGTCGTCATGGGGTCGCAGGCCTGGCTGACCACTATACGCCGCGAGTGTAATCGCCGCCGTCGCACTTTGGCATGCATTGAGTGCACGTACTTTGCATTTGCTGACAATCATGGGCGGCACGCGCGCTCCAGCGTTATCCCGCAGTCCCGTACCGTCAGAGCTTGGTGGTCTTCTCGACGCCGAACGCGCCGGTTCCCTGGTAGAACTTGCGCGACAGGAAGCCGATCACTTCATCGGCGTTCCGGAAGCGCGCGTCGCGGTCCTTCTCCACCAGCTTGTCCAGCAGCCGCTGATACTTCAAGAGGTGCTCGGGCAGGTCCGGCGGCTGGGTGTTCAGGTGATGCAGCGCGACCTCGGCGGCGGTTTCCCCGTCGAACAGGTGCGTTCCCGTGAGCATCTGGAACAGCAGCACGCCCGCGCTGTAGATGTCGGTGCGCATGTCGAGCGTCGACCCGCGCACCTGTTCCGGACTCATATAGCGCGGCGTTCCCAGCACTTCGCCGTGGTTGGTGCGATCGATGTCGTCGACATGCTTGGCGATGCCGAAATCGAGCACCGCGAGGCTGCCATCGGAGCGGAACATCAGGTTCTGCGGCTTCAGGTCCCGATGCAGGACTCCGTGCTCGTGAATGTCGCCCAGCGCGAACATCAGCTCGCGGAATATCTTCAGGCATTCCTCGGGTTCGAGCGCCTTTCCTGCAAGCCGCTTGTTCAGGTCGCCGCCGTCGAAGAACTCCATCACCAGATAGGCCAGGTCGCCGGAGACGCCATGGGTGAAGACGCGGGCGACGTGGCGGCTGCGGATCCGCTCGACCAGGTTGTATTCCTCGATGAAGCGCTCCAGCGCGACCTTGTCGCTCGTGACTTCATGGCGCAGGATCTTGACCACCAGCGGTTCATCGTCGCCTTCGCGCGAGGCGAGATAGACCCGGGACATGCCGCCCTCGCCGATCAGCCGGAGCACGTTGATGCCGGGAATCCGGATCCGCGCGCCCAGTTCATGGCCTTCGGCGCGCGCCGCCATGGCCGGCGAAGCCTCCTTCTCGAGCTTCACCATCGCCAGTTCGCGCACCGAGCCGACCAGCCGCTCGCGCGTCAGCTCCTGCTTGCGCTGGTAGTCATCGGCGCCGGTCTTCATGGCGCGCACCGCGATCACTTCGTTGCCGGAACCGGTGAGGAACATCACGGGCGGACAGTCCGCGCGCCGCTTGAACTGCTTCAGCCAGTCGAGCCCGTCGCCGCGGCCGAGCATGTAGTCGAGGATTACGACGTCGTATTCACCCAGCGGAAAGCTCGCATCCGGCATGTCGCGCTCCAGCGGATCGAAAAGCTCGACCTGCAGGTCGGGCCATTCCTGGTGGAGATAGTGCGCGAGTAAATTCCGCAGGTCCTCGTCGTCATCGATGATTAGGATTTTCACGCTTGCGGGTCATGCAACCGCGACGCGCAACGACAGGACCTCGATGGGTTCGGACTTCCCCCGTAACGTCACCTTGCGGCGATCGAGCGGCGTCGCGCGCCCGAGCAGCGAGTGCAGCGAAAGCGAGGCGCGCGGCCCCACCATGATCTCGTCGATCTGCGCCATCTGCATCAGGCGCGCCGCCACATTGACCGCATCGCCGATCATCGTGTAGCTCATGAACGACGGAGCGCCGACGTTCCCGACCACGACCTCGCCCGATTCGATTCCCACGCCGATGCCGACCACGAGCTCGTGCTCCGCCTTCCAGCGCGCGGCAATCGGCGCGAAGCGCTGGATCATGGTGCGGCCGGTCGCGACCGCGCGCTCGACCGCGTCCTTCTGCGGCAGCGGCACGTTGAAGCCCACCAGCAGGCTGTCGCCCGCCATGCTGAAGATCGTGCCCTCGTGCTCGTGCGCGGCCGCGGTCAGCTCCGCGAAAAACTCGTTCAGCATCGGCACGATGATCGAGACCGCCACTGTCTCGGACAGGCGGGTGAAACCGCGCAGGTCCGCGAACAGCGCCACCACGGCGGTCCGCTCGCTCAGGTCGCGGAATACCTCCCCGCCATTGCCCGACTCCCGCAGCACGCGCTCGGCAAGCTGCGGCGAGATGTAGCGCGCGAATGCATTGCGGATCGCCTCTTTCCTCTGCACCTCGGCGGCCAGGCGGCGGCCTTCGAGTTCCTTGCGCGTTTCGTGCAGCCGCCGCAGGGTATTGACTCGTGCAATCAGTTCCTCCCGGCGTACCGGCTTGGACAGGAAGTCGTCGGCGCCGGCTTCGATGCCGCGCACCCTGCTGTCCTGGTCTTCGAGCGCGGTGATGAGGACGACGGGCAGCAGCGCGGTCGCTTCCTGGCCCTTCAGTCTGCGGCAGATGTCGAAACCGCTCTGTCCCGGCATCTGCACGTCCAGCAGCACCAGGTCGGGCGGCGACAGCTCGATTGCCTCCAGGGCGGCGCGGCCATCGGCAGCGACCTGCGTGTGCATGCCCTGCTGCGTCAGCATCCTGGCGAGAAAGCCCGCCATGTCCGGATCGTCGTCGACGACCAGGACGCGAAACGCGGCTGCTGCCTGCTGCGCGACACGCCCGGAGGCGAGGTCACTCATAGACGATCGTTACGCGGGCAAGATAGTCCGTGTATTCGGTGATGCACGCCTGGAGGCCCGGAAGGTCCCTGGCTTTCGCGCCGTCCTCGATGTTCTTGCCGAGCACCGAGATCAGCTCGAAGCCGTAGGAGTTGCCCACGCCCTTCATGCGATGGCCGAGCTGGCGCAATTGCTCCATGTCGCCGGCACCGAGCGCGACGCGCAGGGTTTCGAGCTCCTTGTTGCGGTTGGTCATGAACGTCGGGATCAGGTCCTCGAGGTCCTTGGCAACGGTCACGGTAATCGTCTGGGCGGTCATCAAACGATTATAAGGTGCTGACGCAGAAGCCGCTTTCCCCCGCTTTGTGAAAGTCAGTGAAAGTCGTGGGAGTGGACCGCCAGCGGGCCGAGCAGGCGGGTCAGCAGCCGGCTGTGGTCGATGAACCGGCGGGCAAGCAAATGGACCACCAGGCCTTCACGTTGCACCACGCCTTCGACGCCCAGCAGCCTGGCGCCCAGCAGCTCCCTGCGCTGGCGCTCGAAAAGATCGCTCCAGACCACCACGTTGACGCAGCCGCTCTCGTCTTCCAGCGTCACGAACACCACTCCGCTCCTGGTATCGGGCCGCTGCCGGCAGGTGACCAGCCCCGCGGCACGTACCCTGCTGCCGTGGGGTAATTGGTTTAGATCTTGTGAGGAAAAAATCCCCCTGGAAGAAAGGATTTTCCTCAACAGTGCCAGCGGATGCCGTCCGAGCGTCAGGCCGAGGCTCGCGTAGTCGGCAAGGATGTTCTCGCCTTCCGAAGGCGGCCTGAATTCGACTGGCTCCGCCGCTTGCGCCCCTGAAGGCAGCAAGGCGGTTCCTTTCTCCACCCCCGAGGCGGCCCAATGGGCGCTCCTGCGATGACCCGCCAGGCTCTCCAGCGCGCCTGCCGCGGCGAGGCATTTCATGTCCTTCCGGTTCAGGCCCGCGCGCTGCGCAAGGTCCGCCACCGAGGAATAGGGGCGGCTTGCGGCGATGCGCCGGCCCGCTGCCCCGGCAAGCCCGCCCACCATGCGCAGGCCGAGGCGGACCGCGCTGCTTTTCGCGTCGTTACCCGCGTTGCTTTCTTCAAGCGTGCAATCCCAATCGCTGAGCGCCGCATCCGCAGGCCTGACTTCGACGCCATGCCTGCGCGCATCCTGCACCAGCTGGGAAGGGCTGTAGAACCCCATCGGCTGGCTGTTCAACAGGGAGGCGAGGAAAGCCGCCGGGTGATGCCGCTTGATCCATGCAGAGTAGTACGCGAGCAGCGCGAAGCTGGCGGAGTGCGATTCGGGAAAGCCGTAGTCGCCGAAGCCCAGGATCTGGTGGTAGATCCGGTCGGCAAATTCCGGCGAGTACTGGTTCGCCTTCATTCCTTCCTTGAGCCTCTTCTCGAACGGCTCCAGGCCGCCTTTCCTTTTCCATGCCGCCATCGCGCGGCGCAATTCGTCCGCTTCGCCCGCGGTGAAGCCGGCGGCTTCCATGGCGAGCCGCATCACCTGCTCCTGGAAGATCGGGATGCCGAGCGTGCGCTCGAGGACCTTCTTCACCGCCAGGCTCGGATAAACGACCGGCTCCAGCCCCTGCCGGCGCCGCAGGTAGGGATGCACCATGCCCCCCTGGATGGGTCCGGGGCGGACGATCGCCACCTCGATCACGAGATCGTAGAAATTCGCCGGCTTGAGGCGCGGCAGCATCGACATCTGCGCGCGCGATTCGATCTGGAAAACGCCGACGGTATCGGCCTCCTGGATCATCCTGTAGACCGCAGGATCGTTCCACGGAATGTCCTGCAATTTCTTGATTCCGACGAATTCCAGCCCGCGGCGCAGCGCCGACAGCATCCCCAGCGCGAGCACGTCGACCTTCAGCAGGCCGAGCGATTCCAGGTCGTCCTTGTCCCACTGAATCACGGTGCGTTCCTTCATTGCCGCGTTCTCGACCGGAACCAGTTCGGCGAGCGGTCCGCGCGAAATGACGAAACCGCCGACGTGCTGCGACAGGTGGCGCGGAAAGCCGACCAGGTCGCCGACCAGCGCCAGCAGGTGGCGCAGCGGCAGCCTGTCCGGGTCGAGGCCGGCTTCGCGCATGCGCTCCTCCAGCACGGACTTCCCGTCCCACCAGGAAAGGGATTTCGCGACACGGTCGACCTCCTCCAGGCCCAGGCCGAGGGCCTTGCCCAGGTCGCGCACCGCGCTCCGCGTGCGGTAGCTGATCACGGTCGCGGCCAACGCCGCGCGCTCGCGGCCGTATTTGCCGTAGATGTACTGGATCACCTCTTCGCGCTTCTCGTGCTCGAAATCGACGTCGATGTCGGGCGGTTCCTTCCTCTCCCTGGACAGGAACCGCTCGAACAGCGTGTTGCCATCCTCCGGATTCACTTCGGTGATGCCAAGGCAAAAGCAGACCGCCGAGTTCGCGGCCGAACCCCTGCCCTGGCACAGGATTTCCCTGCCGCGTGCAAAACGCACCACATCGTGCACGGTGAGGAAAAAAGCCTCGTATCCCAGTTCGGCGATGAGCGAAAGTTCGCGCTCCACCAGGGCGCGAACCCTGGCCGGCGCCCCTCCCGGAAAACGCCACGCCATGCCTGCGATGGCCAGCTTCCTGAGATGCGAAGCGGGCGTCTCCCCTTCCGGGACCAGTTCTTCCGGATATTCGTAGCGCAGTTTATGCAGATAGGAACCGCACCGGTCCGCAATCGCCAGCGTTTCACGCAGCAGCGCCGGCGGGTACAGTTGTGCCAGCCGCACGCGCGGACGCAGGTGCCGCTCGCCGTTCGAGTACAGCGCATCGCCGCACTCGCCCACCGTCTTGCCGAGACGGATCGCAGCAAGCGTGTCCTGCAGGCGCCGGCGGGAACGGGCGTGCATGTGCACGTCGCCCGCCGCCACCAGCGGCAGGCCGGAGCGCCCTGAAATGCCTTCAAGCTGCTTCAGCTTGCCGAGGTCGTTCGGGCCGCAGTGCCGTTCCACCGCGAGCCAGCCGCCGTCCGGGAACCGTTCCCGGAGCCAGCGCGCGTCTTCAAGGGAAGGCTTTTCCCCGGGGACGAGAAGCGCCAGCAGATCCTGCCGCAACCGAGTTTCCAGGTCCTGCCGGGAAAGCGAATAAGCCCCCTTCTTCATCCGCCTGCGTCCCGTGGTGATCAGGGACGAGAGCGCACCGTAGGCCCTGCGGTTTGGCGCCAGGAGGACGAGCTTCAGGCCGTCTTCGAAACGGATCTCGCTGCCGACGAGCAGCTTGATCCCGCCCTTCTGCGCCGCGACGTGCGCGCGCACGATCCCGGCCAGGGAGCATTCATCGGTGACGGCGAGCGCCGAATAGCCGAGTTCGGCCGCGCGTTCGACCAGTTCCTCCGCGTGCGAGGCCCCGCGCAGGAAGCTGAAGTTCGAGAGGCAATGCAGTTCCGCATAGCCGGGCAGCTGCGGCGGCGGCAATTCAGGCGAAGAATCCATGCAGGAACCAGTTCCTTCCCGGCTCCGCGCCGCGCTGGCGGTAGATCCACGCCAGCGAGGCCGCGCCGGTGCGCGCAATGAAGTAATCGCGCTGCGCGTCGGCGCCGTCCCACCAGCCGGATTCGATGCGCTCCGGACCCGCGAGCAGGGAAAACTCCCCTTCGGCCAGGCGGCGCGGTGGGTCCAGCAGCCATAGCGGGCGGGGGCCTTCCTGCCGCCCTGCTTTTGAAAAAATCTCTTTCCCGGGAGAAACGGCAACCCACGCGCGTTCCGGCCTGTGGTCCGGATGCGTATCCAGGCCATGCACCGCATCGATCCCGAGCCGCGACTGAAGCCGCTCCACCAGCTGCAGCCATTCTTCGCCGCCAGCACGCGCATCGTGCAGCAGGCCGCCGCTTTTTCCCGGGAGGAATTCAGGCTCCGCCGCCTCCAGGCGAATCGCCTCCACCGGCGCCTTCAGCGTGATCGCAGCAAGGCGTTCGCGCAACAGGCGCATGAAATGCTCCGCAACGCGCCCGCAGGCAGCAAGCCCCACGGTCACCCGGGTTGCCGGAATGTCTTCATGCAGCAGGTCCAGGGAAAAGCCGCGCACCCCGGCCTGGCGGGCAGCGAGGAAACCTTCCATCTGATCGAGCAGCCTCCTGGCGACGAACAGCACGCGGTCCGCCTGCGTCACCGGCGCCGGCAGCGCAAGCCGCGCGTCGAAGCGCGCCGGCGGAATAAAGAACCCGCGCGCCTCGGGCGTCCTGCCCGCGGCTTGATCGAGCTCTTCGAGCAGGCCCTGCCCGAAACGCTGCGCGATGCTTTCACGCGGCAGGCGCAGCAGGCCGCCGACGGTCCGGATGCCCAGGTTGGCGGGCAGCTCGAGCGCCTCCGGGGGAAGGCGGGCGACGGCTACCGGCAGCGCCTCCAGCCTGCAGCCGTCGCCGCGCGCCATCCAGAGCGCGGCGCGCGCGGTGGGCGCTTCGGCGATCCGCGCCTCGAAACCCAGTCGCGGCAGGCCCGCGCGCAGTTGCGCGAGGAATTTCCAGCGGCCGCCGAAATAGCGCAGGCTGCCCTCGACCTCCATGAGCAGGGCCTGCGGCGGCTCGAGCGAAACGCGCGGCGTGAACTGGCAGGCCCAGGCGGCTACCGCCGCCAGCGCTTCCCGTTCAGGCTCAGGCGGCGCATGCCCGCGCGACAGCGCCTGGCGCCGGAGCTGCGGAAAATGGAGCGCGACCCAGAGCATGGGCGGGCCTTTCACGGGTCGGTGTTTCACAAGCGGGCCTTGCGATGGGCACGGGAAGCGGCGCCGCCAGCGGGAAGCCACGCCTCTTCAGTATCTGCACGGCGAGGAAGGGGGCATGGGGGCACCCGGGTTCCCCCGTTCCGCGCTTGCCTTCGCCTGCTTCCAACGCCAGCCGGAGCACCGCGGGCGAGGATTCACAGGCCGCCTCCGGCGGCCGGAACGCAAGCACGAACCCGGGGCCCGCCTGCGCCGCCACCGCCAGCCGCCGCAATTCCGCGTAGCTCGCCTGCGGCAGCCACAGCAACAGGGCGTGGAAACTGCGCGCGCGCAGCGCCTGCTCCGCAGCCCACAGCGCATCCCGCCTCCCCGGGGCACGGATCACCGTCAGCTGCTCCAGGCGAACGCCAGCGGCCCGCAGGGCGGGCGCATAAGGCAGGTACGGGGGCGCCAGCCAGGCGGTCCGGTGCCCCGCCGCCGTCAGCGCGGCGAGCGCCGGCAGCACGATCTGCAGCTCGCCGATGCCCTCGGTATGGCAAAAGGCCTCGGCCAGCCCGCCCACCGGCCAGCCGCCGCCCGGAAGCTCGGCATCGAGCCCGGGGTAGCCCGTCGGCACGGCCGGTTCAATCGCCTGGGCAGGGATGCCCCCGCCGAGCCAGACGGCTTGCCGCTGGAGGATGTCTGTAAGGGTGGCCATGGATACTGTATTTTTATACAGTATCCAGCCAATTGGCAAGCCCCCCTCTTTTGAGCGCTCCGGCTAGGGGACGGGCGCTATCGCCGGTCCAGCTGTCTCAAATCGGTTTAACAAAGGAAAACGGCGTGTAAAAGCGGTAAAGCTTGACCAGTTCGACGATCCCTTCTTCAAGAGATTTCTGGCAATCAAACCCCAGTTTTTTCGCTTTGTCGAAAGACACCTCGAAGTTCCGGATGTCGTCGTCTCCCATACTCGATTCCATGACCTCACATGGAACCAGCTCTTTGATCTTTGCCGCGATATGGCGTTTGGTGAAGTTGAGGCGCTCGGACCCCATGTTAAAAACTCCGCTCTTCATGGCATCCCGCTTCTCCAGCGCAAACAAATAGCCGCGCACAAGATCGCTGACATGCATGAAGGTGCGCTTCGAATCCGCGTCGTAAAGAATTATCGAGTGCTCAGAGATCGCCTTTTCGACAAAATCGTTGATCAACAGTCCGGCGCGCATGCGCGGGCTGACGCCGAAGACGGTCGCCCATCGCAAGGAAATGGAGAACTCTCTTTGCATTACGATCTCCTCGCCCTTCTGCTTGGTCAATCCGTAGAGGCTGACGGGCTTTATCGGGGTCTCTTCAGTGCTCCGCTCACCGCTCGAGCCGTAAAATGAAGTCGTAGAGGCGAACACCAGGAGCTGCTCGCGGGACAGGGCGTTGACCAAACGCTCGCATGACGCCACGTTGATCGTCTGCGCTGAATGCGGGTTGGCTTCGCAAGCCGGATAGCCGCTGATCGCCCCCAGATGAAAAACAACGTCCTTGCCGGCGAGGTACGACATATCCTCATGCCTGAGATCCCGCTTGATCACCTCCAACTGGGGATAGCGGACGAGATAGAGAATTGCATCGTAGCCAAACATGAAATTGTCCACGACCGTCACATGGTGTCCGTCCATGAGGAGCTTCTCTGCGAGCAGGACGCCCGTGTATCCAGCGCCACCCGTGATCAGTATTTTCATGCCAAGTTCCCCGAATGTTTGGCGACGGGCATATCCGTCAGCCTGCCAATTTTCGCTCCAAAGCGTCCCGCCCGCGAAGATGCCTCGGCCCGGGGCCCAGATACCATCACGCGGTGTATCATTTTCTCGCCGCCCGGCCTGGGGCAGTTGAAAAACATCGAATACGACAATGAATCCATCGACAACCGACAGCAAGCCCAAGCATAGCGCAATGCGCTTGATCGAGAAAAATGGCGTGCGGCTGGCCATATGGTTTTCTGCGGACGATATCCGGCAGGGCCTTGATTTCCTGACGCACGACGGCGATTTCCTTCAGGTGGGCTCATGGCGCTACGCTGCCGGGAAGGAACTCGCGGCGCACAATCACAATACCGTCCCCAGAGACGTCAATCGCACTCAGGAATTCGCGTTCGTCGTCAAAGGCGCGATGGAAGCCTCCATTTTCGACGAGCAGGACGAACTGGTGGAAAAGCTACGGGTCAACCGGCACGAAGGATTGATTCTTCTCGCCGGAGGACATGGATACCGAATCCTTGAAGAAGACACCATTGTTATTGAAACCAAGAATGGACCCTACCCCGGGGCGGAGATTGATCGTCGTCGCCTTGCGTGAGCAGGAAAATGCCTGACTCCTTTATCCCCCAGGTGGAGCCCTGGGTGACGCCTGCCAGCCGTGCGGCGGTGTCCGCCTATCTCGACAGCGGCGGCTGGCTTACGGAGTTCACGGAAACACGCAGCTTCGAGGAGGAAATTGGGCGCTATGTCGGTGCACCGCATGCGGTGGTGGTTACCAGTGGAACGGTTGCGATTTATCTGGCCCTCCTCGCCAGCGGGATTGGGCCGGGCGACCGGGTGCTGGTGCCGGCCTATACCATGGCTGGAACGTATACAGCCGTGGCATGGTGTGGCGCGCAGCCAATACTGGTAGACGTACTGCCGGATCATCTATGCCTCGATCTGAAAGCAGTCAGAAACGCCGATGGCATCAAAGCCATGATTTACGTGCCGATGAATGGACGCTGCGGCGACATGGAGGAGATCGTCCGGTTCTGCAATACGAATGGGATCCTCCTGATCGAGGATGCCGCCCAGGCGATGGGATCGCGCTGGAAAGAGCGGTATCTCGGAACCTACGGCGAGGCGGGAGTCTATTCGTTCACGCCCCACAAGATCATCAGCACGGGTCAGGGTGGGGTCGTAGTCACGGCAAACCAGGCGTTGCAGGCCAAGGCACGAAAGCTGAAGGATTTTCACCGCAAGGCGCCAGGAGTGGACGTGCATGACGGGGTCGGCTTCAATTTCAAGTTCACCGACCTGCAGGCCGCCCTGGGACGCAGCCAGCTCGGCGAAATGGCGGAACGAAGCAGGCGCAAGAAGGCATTGTTCGCGGCTTACGCCGCCCGACTCGAGAACGTGCCGGGCATGACGATGCTCGCAACAGATTTGGAAGCATGCCTGCCCTGGTTTGTCGACGTGATCCTTCCATCCCAACGGATTCGGGATTCCCTGTCCGACGAACTGCGCAGAAACGGAATCGGTTCGCGGCCCTTTTATTCGCCGCTATCCACCCAGCCGCCTTTCAAGGATTCCGCTTTGTGGCCATGCCCGGTGGCGGAAGACATTGCTCCGCGAGGCTTGTGGCTGCCCTCGTCTCTGACGCTTGAGCAGGATCAGATCGGCAAAATATGCAAGGTGATCCGGGATTTTCTCCAGCGCTGATCCGGTGGCCGCAAATGGCGTCAATCAAATCAGATCCGCAATCCCGCAGTGACAGTCTCAGGATTCACCTGGGTTGCGGAAGCAGGCAGCTGCCAGGGTACGTGCATGTGGACCTTGCCGACTACCCCCACATAGATCATCGACGGAGCATCTCCGACCTGAGCTGTTTTGACGGTCAATCGGCAGACCTCATTTACGCATCCCATTGCCTCGAGTATTTCGATCGCCAGGAGGTCGGAGAGGTTCTGCACGAGTGGCGCCGGGTGCTCAAGCCGGAAGGCATACTGAGGTTGGCGGTTCCGGACTTGCGCGCCCTAGCGGAGATCTACCGGGAAACCGGGGACATTTCGAAGGTGCTGGGGCCGCTCTACGGAAGATGGTCCACCCCGGGCATGGACCATCCCGTCTATCACAAGACGGTCTACGACTTTACCTCCCTGTGCGAAGTCCTGACGGCAAACGGATTCGTGCAGTGCCGGACATGGGACTGGCGCAGGATATTTGTCGGCGAACTTGCCGGATTCGACGACTACTCCCAAGCCTACCATCCGCATATGGACAAGGATCATGGCACCCTGGTCAGCCTGAACGTGGAAGCGGAACGCGGATAACCGGCGTCAAGCCTTTCCGATGCGGTTGCACGCGTCGAACATCGCCTCATAGCCATCTTCCAGCGATCGTGCCAGTCCGGGCACATCGCATAGCGCACTCCGTCGCATGCTCTCCCGCAGGGACACCCTCAACCGTGCTCTGGAATCCGGGCCGCGTGCAAGCCTGACCGCCTTCTCCACGTATTCGGTTTCATTCACGGCAATCCATTCCTCATGGCCGATCGAGGTCAGCATTGAGGAGGTCATGCGGCCTGCATTGCCGCGCCCGGCGAGCGTCACGATCGGCGTACCCATCGATAGCCCCTCGCAAGTCGTTGTACTGCCCGTACTCCCGCCCACCGGATCGAGCGCGATGTCGAGTTCATTGTAGAGGTCCATGTGCGCTCCCCAATCCGCGGTTCTGCCTCGCAGGTCCACGCGCGATTCCGGAATCTGAAAACTGTGCAACTTCTCAAGGACCCGGCGGCGGTTGACCGGATCCTCCAGTTCCTTCGATTTGAGCAGCAGGCTGGCGCCCTGAATCTCATGCAATACCCGCGCCCAGAGCGCCAGGGTATGGTCATTGATCTTGCCAAGATGGTTGAAGGTTCCAACGCGGATTTTGCCGTCAGGCCGCTGCTTCGGCACCGGATCCGGCAACCCGCCGGACATCCGGTAGCCGACCCACACTCGCGGCAACCGCCAGATCTTCTCGCAATACTGAATCCCCTGATCCTCCGGCACCAGGACCGAATCCGCTATCCAGTAGTCCATCTCCGTGAGGCCGGTCGACGCGAAATATCCAAGATAGTGGCATTGAACCGGGGCGGCGCGGCGCGCGAAAATCCCCAGCCGGTTGTTCCTGGTATGCCCGGATAGATCGACGAGAACGTCGATCCGATGCGCGGCGATCAATGCGACAGCCGCATCATCGGACATTCCGTCGACTGAGTGCCAGTGCTCGACATTGCGCTGGATGTTTTTCGTAACGCCATCCTGCATGCCGGCCGAGGAATACGCGAATACCTCGGCGCGCGTGCGGTCATGGCACTCCAGCAGCGGCGCCATGAATATGCTCACGGGGTGGCTCTTGAAGTCTCCCGACACATAGCCGATGCGAAGCCGCCGCCCTCGCCGCGCACCGTTCGGTATTCTCCTCGCCCTTGCCGACTCCCTCACCGCAGCGGATATGGAAAATCCTTCCCACTCCCTCGCTTGCCGCAGATAACTCTCGGGGGTCTCGATACCGGTGTACGCCAGAAAACAGAGATAGACGCTCCGGCCTTCCTGCCAGCCGGGTTCAAGCAGAAGAGCGCGCTGGAAACTTGCCTTGGCTTCGTCCAGGCGTCCGAGAGCGGAGAGTGCATTCGCCAGATTCAGATGCGCGACCGCATAGTCCGGTTTCAGGTCCGTGGCGCGCCGGTAGCTTGCCTCGCCCTCCGCGAGGCGCTCCAACTGGATCAGCAGAATCCCGTATTCATTGTGGGCCGTCGGCGACCCGGGATCGAGTTCGATAGCGCGCCGGTAGCAAGCCTCCGCCTCGGGCAGGCGGCCGAGCGCATACAGGGCGGATCCAAGCTTATGGTGAATTTCGGCATTCATCGGAAGCAATTCGGCGCACTTTTCGAGCACCGGCAGGGCTTCCTCTGCGGGCCTTCCCGCAGTCGCCGCCGCGACTCGCAGCCGCAGCCTTTCCGCTTCGTCTTTTTGCAGCCCAATCTGCTCCGCTTGCTCGATGATCGCCAGAGCCTCCCGCGGCCTTCCAAGCAGGAGGAGGCATTCAATGAAGCTGAACAGGTGCTGGTCGTTGCCTGATCCGGCCTGCAGCGCGACCTGGAAATACCGCAGCGCCGCCCGCGGATTGCCAGCCTGGACGAGCAACACCCCCAAATTGTGGTTGGCGTCGACGTGCTTCGGCTGCGTTTGCAACGCGAGGCGGTAAAGTCTTTCCGCCTCCTTCAGATCGCCAGCTCGATGGAAACGGATCGCGTCAGAAATGCCCATTCCGAGGCCGGCCTCTATCGCCGCTGCCGCGCGGCAGCATGGGTCTTCAGCGCGTCGTGGATCCTTTGAATAACGCTCTTCCAGTCACCCATTGATGGCTGACGAAATAGGCGCGCCGTGGGATACCAGACACTGTCCTCCCGACCGAGCAGCCAACGCCAGTCCGGGTGGTACGGCAGCAGAATCCACACTGGTTTGCCCAATGCACCCGCCAGGTGCGCCGTCGACGTATCCACTGAAATTACGAGGTCCAGGAGGGATGTCACCGCAGCCGTGTCGGCGAAGTCTTCGAGTCCGCTGGAGACGTCCAGCAAGTTCATGCTTTTCGCCGCCGCGGCATCCCCGGGGCGCACTTCCTTTTGGAGGCTTACAAGCTCCACACCGGGAATTTGTTCCAATCCCGAAAACAGGCTCAATGGAATGGATCGATTGTGATCGTTTCCGTGCGAGACATTTCCCGACCACGTGAATCCGACTTTCAAGGACTTTCGGGAAGGAATCCGCTGCTTCCAGCGCTCGATGCGATCCGGGGGGGCGGCAAGGTAGGGGACATCGGCCGGAACAGTCGCCAATTCCGTATTGAATGCCAGCGGCAAACTCAACAAGGGACAATGAAAATCGGTCATCGGCAACGGCTCGCCATACGGGATGACGCGGCTCAGACCGGAAAGGCTTGCCATAAGGGCAAGAAGCGGCTGTGGCACCTCCAGCACGACATCCGCTCCTCTTGACGCCAGTAGCCGCACGTAACGAACAAACTGGACGATGTCTCCAAGACCCTGTTCCAAATGCAGCAGTATTGATTTTCCCAGAAGATCCGCCTGGCCTACCCAGCGCGGCTGCGTAAAAACCTTCTTCGGCGAAACATGCGAAGGTTCCAGCCATCGCCATTCATAGTTCAAGAAGCCCTGTCGATAGTCTCCGGCCAGCAGTTGAATCATGCACTCCTGCACACGGCCGCCCACAAAATCCGGCTTGATCATCAATGCGCGCCTGGCGCTTTCCAGCCCCTCATCCAGGCGCTGCAGGTTGGCGAGCACCCCTCCCCGGTTGACGAGCGCATCCACGAAGTCAGGCCTGAGAGCGAGTGCAGCGTCATGGCTTGCGAGCGCATCTTCATACCGCATCAATCGCGCAAGCACGTTTCCCCGGTTGAGATACGCATCCGGGTAGTTCGGGTTGATGCGCAGCGCCCGGTCGTAGTTTTCCAGCGCATCTTCGAACCTGCCGAGGCCGAAGTTGGCAACGCCTCGATTACACCAAGCCTCGGAGAAATCCGGCTTCATCCTCAAGGCCATGTCGAAACTGTCGATGGACTCCTGAAAGCGCTTCAGCTTCGAGAGTGCAACGCCGCGATTGTTGAAAACGTGGATGCTGCCGACCTGCAGTGCCAGCAACTGGTCGTAGGCGTGGAGAGCATCGGCGTGACGCCCGACTACGCTGAACTGCAGGCCGCGCTCCAGAATTCCAGTCGCATCGCCCGGCAAATCCACACCCTCCCGGTGTGCATCAGACATGCGAACGCTTTCGCGTGGCCGGACCGAGGGTACGGGTCAATTCTTTCTTCACCTTGCTCACAACCCCATCCCAGTCGTCAAGCTTCGCTTGCCGGAAAAGGCGCGCGCTCGGATACCAGGGGCTGTCCTCTCGTTCCAGAAACCAGGGCCAATAGGCCATGAACGGGAGCATGACCCACACTGGTTTGCCCAACGCACCGGCCAGGTGCGCAACCGACGTGTCCACCGTGATCACGAGGTCAAGGAGCGAGATTATGGCCGCGGTGTCCGAGAAATCGCCTAGCTGATCCGAAAGATCGACAATCTTTGCGTTCCTCAGGGTCGCCGCATCGTCGGGACGAATATCCTTTTGCACGCACACGAATTGCGTGCCGCGCACGGACAGCAGCGGCGCCAGCTGCTTCAATGGGATCGAGCGCGCGCGGTCATCCAGCTGCCTTGCATTACCCGACCAGGTCAGGCCGATCGTCATTCCTCTCAGGGATGAAAAATTGGCTTCCCATTTCCGGATCTTCTCCGGTCTCGCGGCGAGATAGGGAACCTCGGCCGGTATGGTGGGCAGCTCGGTATTGAATGCGAGAGGCAGGCTGGGAAGCTGACAATGGAAATCCACGGACGGCGGTTCTTCTCCCTGGATCAATATGCCGCCCACGCCCGCCATTCCGGCCATTAGAGGCGCGAGCCCGGCGGGAACTTCCAATACGACTTTCGCGCCTCGATCCGAGACCAAGCCTGCATAACGCGAGAACAGGATCACATCGCCAAATCCCTGCTCCGAGCGCAGCAGAATCGTCTTCCCCTGCAGATTCTCTTTTCCCGTCCATCTGGACCCCGAGCACTTCCGCCCAGGCACGTGCTCGGCCCGGCTCAATCGGCGCCATTCGTACTTCGGCAGGCCCGATCGAAAGTCGCCCATGCGAAGGCGGCAATAGGCCTCGACGAGATGAGCATCGACGAAGTCAGGCCAGATTCTCAGCGCATAGCCGGAACTCTCGAGCGACTCTTCGTATCTGCCAAGCTTGGCCAGCGCGCTGGCGCGCCCGGCCCATGCTTCCGCCAGATCGGGCTTGAGCGAAAGTGCGCGCTCATAGCCCGCAAGCGCCTCCTCGAATCGGCCAAGGACAACCAATGATCTGCTGCGATTGTTGAGTGCCGCGATGGAATCTGGACGTGCCGCCAGCGCCCGCTCGTAGCCTTCGATAGATTCGGCATAGCGTCCCAACCAGAAGAGCGATTCGGAGAAACTGTTCAGCGCATCGACATAGCCGGGCTCGAGTTCGAGCGCGCGCTCGTAGCTCTTCAGTGCTTCCTGATGTCGCAGCGTCCGCGCGAGCGCAAGTCCATGATTGTGCTGGCCTTCGGCAAACATGGGCGCCAGTTCGACGACTTTCGCAAAGAACGTAACTGCTTCCGGGTATCTGCCCAATGCGGCCAGCGCGAGGCCGCAGCCGTGCAGGGCATCGGCGTGTCCAGGAACTACCTGCAGGATTTGCTCGAATACCGCGAGGGCCTCCTCGCACCTGCCTTCGCGCCGCAATGCGGTGCCACGATTGAGAAGTTCGTCGGGGTCGACTTGCAACTGATTCCGCACCCTTCAGCCACCACCGCGAAGGCGCTTCACCTGGGCCATGTAGGTGCCCATGAATTCGCGCCCGAATACCTTGTTGAAATCATCCTCTGCGTCGCGCGAAAGTTTCTGCTGGTACGCAGCGAACAGCTCCCAGAGCTTCGCCTTGCGATTGAGGCCCAGGCCGCCGGCGCTCTTTTCAAGCTCGGCCTCGAGCGTCTTCGGGTCGAAGCGCTGGATCGCGCCGAGCAGAGCCGCGCGCATGGCGGCGAATAGGGCGACTTCATGCGCGCGCAGGTCCTCGAAGGCGTCGCCGACCGCCTTGACCGGATCGAGGAAGCCTTCGGCCCGGTCCTTGGTGTCGAACAGGAACGCCAGCGCCTCCTGCGGGTCGGACATCAGCTTGAGCGGATTGTTGTCCTTCGAGGCGACCATGGTGCGGTCCTCTGCGCGCAACTCCTTCTTCGCCGTCGCGCGCGCCGCGAGCAGCGCCATGGATCCCTCGATCGCGGCGCGCATGATCCTGCCCGAGTGCCGCAGGAACTCCTCGATCTCGGCGTCGCGGACATCCCTGCCGGCAAGCCCGACGCCCTCGAGGAAGGCTTTTGCTGCATCGCGCATGCCCGCCGCCCCGTCCGGCCGCGCACCGGGCGCGGATGCGGCCGCGACGCCCTGCGGCGGCCGCCCGCCGACGTAGGTCGCCTCGTCGAAAATGCTGGGGGCCGCACTCGCTGTGCCGACGTAGGTCGCCTCCCCGAATACGTCAGCCTCCGGCACAGGGGCCGTGACGGGCGCCTCTTGAGCCACAGACGGCGCAGGAGCGGGAGGCGCCGTCTCGACGGCGGGCTCGTCGAATATGCCCGGTTCTATCGGCGGCAATTCCTGCCCTTCGAGCGGATCGGCCTCGATCGACTCGACTTTCCGGCCCAGGTACGTTGCCTCCACTGGCTCCGCGTCTTGCGGGCTGGGTGCCGGGGACGGGGCCGAAGGTCGCAGCGCATTCTGAGGTATTTGCAGTTGCGGGTTGTCGGGGCGCGTGGTTTCCTCGCCGGCGGACGCCTGCGCGTCCGCCTTCGGCGACGGGGCGGGAGGCTGCAGCAGCTCGAGCTCGTAGTCGCCCAGCTCGAAGCGGTCGCCGGCGGCGAGCTCCAGGTGGCTCCCGGGGGCCTGCTTCTTGCCGTTGACGTAGACCGGGTTTACCTTCGACACGATCGTCAGACGGTACTTCCCCTCGTCCTTCTCCTCGAGCTCCACATGCACGCGCGAGATGTGCTTTTTCGGGTCCTCCAGCACCAGCGTGCATTCCTCGCCGCGGCCGATGGATATCCGGTTCTGCGGCCAGGACCGGGACGCGACCACGTCCAGCTGTTCCCCTACCTTCCTCGACACCTTGACCGAAAGAGACATGGCGTGGGCCTAGGCGCTCTGGCGCTCGCCTGGACGTGTATGCCACTCGCCCGTCAACATGGCGCAGAATTGCTCTACCCCGGGCATCTTTTCGCACAGCATCAGGCTGCGGCCGAAGATTTCCGATTCCTCCGCCAGCCACGCTGAATACGGCTCGGCGAGCGGCTTGGCCAGGCCCCGCAGGCCGGCCTCGCCCTGGAACTCGGTCCCCATCGGAATCCACAGCGCGCGCTGGCTGCGTCCCCGCGGTGGCACGGTTTCTTCACTGCTTTCAGGGACCGCGAGCAAAGTCTCCGGAAAGCGCCGGTTGCGCAATTGCGCATCGAACGTCTCCATCTCGGCCTCGGGCTGAAGCGCCGCATAGACCACCGGCTCGACCTCGCCGAACCAGTTGTGCGCGCGCACCACAGTCGTGACCGGGTCGAGCGCGTTCGAAGGCAGCGCGCTCGCCGCGGTAAGCGGGAAATAGCGTCCTACCGAATCCACGCTTGGCACAATCACGCCTGCCCATCCCTGCTGGCCGATCACACCCGGTGCAAGCACGAAGCGCCATGCCGGCGCGGAAAGGAATGCGTCGCGCCAGTGTGCACCGAGCCGCGCGCGGCTGCCCAGCAGCATTGCGTTCAGCCAGGTGTCCCAGGGCTCGATGAACGACGGCGGCAGGCGCCGCGTGACGAAGTCGCCATTGGCGGGAAGTTTTCCGTACCAGCCGGTTTCGAAAGATTCGCTCATGTATCCTTTGCAGGCGCCGGCTTCGGGCGCGCGTCCTTGATTATCGCCTCCCCCGCCGCCGCGCGCACGTGACCGGCGAGGTCGGCACGCTCGGCCTCCGAAAGGCGCCACCCGGAATAATCGTCCTGCGAGGCCGCCAGCCGCGGCACGAGCGCTTCACGCAGGGCGTTCCGGTAGGCGCGCAGCGCCTGCGCGCCCAGCTTCCCCTGCTGCGAAAGCCCGAGGCCGCCGCCCTGTGGCAGACCGCCTTCCTGCTCCCGGTAACCCCCCGGCAGATCGCGCAACGCATTCAGCGCACGTACCAGCTGCGCTTCGTCGCCGGCACGCGGCGCACCGAGCCGCTCGAGCTCGGCCTTCGCCGCTGCCGCCTTCGCCTGTGCCGATGCGACCAGGTCCCGATTGACCACGTAGCTCACGCTCCAGAGCGCCGCAAGTGCGACGCTTGCGGCGGCGATTGCTGCGAATCCCAGCATCCTCCGCCGGCGCTCCCGGCGATCGATGCCTGAATCGCTGCCGGCAAGGCCCGATTCCTGGAGGATCACGTCGTGCACCAGCCGGGTAAGGAAGAAACTCTTCCCGCTGCCCGGGGCAACCGCAGGCCCCGCGGCGCGCTCGAGCTTGAAGGTGCGCGCCAGGGTCCCCAGCACCCGATCAATCGGATTTCCCTCCTGCGTGCCGCTGGTGAAGTAAACGCCCCGCAGCATAGGTTCCGGTGCCCCCTGTACGCCGCTGAAGGCGGCATCGAGAAATTGCTCGATCAACGGTCCAATCCCGTGGAATTCCTGGGGAAAACGGTACGCGGCGGCGCGTCGCCGCAGGTCGTGCTCGTCGTGCAAGCGTCCAAGCATCTCCGTGTTGAGCCTGCGTTCGAGATCGACGAATTCATCGGCAAAACGCTGTCCCGGGTTGCGCAGTACGAACTCGTCGCCTCCAATGTCGAAGCTCACGCCCCAGACCCGTTTCCTGGAATCGGCGTCGAGTTCGCCGAAGAATTCCATGAAACCGGCCAGCAGGTCCATCTTGGTCACCAGCAGGTAAACCGGAAAGCGCACCCCAAGGCGCTCATAGAGTTCCGCCACGCGCGCGCGTACATGCCAGGCGTAGCGCTTGCGCTCCTCGTCGTCCCAGAGCATCAGGTCCGAGAGGCTGAGCGTCACCAGCGCCCCGTTCAGCGGCCGGCGCGGCCGGAAACGCTTGACCAGTCCAAGGAATCCCTGCCATGCGGCCGCGTCCGCTTCCTGGTCGCTCTCCTGCGTCGTATACCGGCCCGCCGTATCCAGCAGCACCGCTTCGTCCGTGAACCACCAGTCGCAATTGCGCGTGCCGCCGACGCCCGCCAGCGCTGGATCGCCACCCACTGCCTTGAGCGGAAAGTTCAGTCCCGCGTTGACCAGTGCCGTCGTCTTTCCGGAACCGGGCGCGCCGATGAACACATACCAGGGCAGCTCGTGCATGTAGCGGTCCTGGCCATCCGGACTCTTGAACCGGGTCTTCCTCAGAATCGCGGCTGCCTCCTCGAAACGCGCGCGCAGTATCGCGATTTCGTGCGCCGCGCGTGCCGCACTGTCCGCGCCGTCTGCGGCAGCGCCTTCGCCACTGCCCGCCAGCGCGGTAAGCAGCTGTTCGTTCTCCCGCCTCGCCACGCGTGCCCGCCACAACTCCCAGCCGATCCAGGCTGCCGCCCCGGCCGCGATCAGCATCACGCGGCCCGACTCCGTCTCGAACGGCCGCCAGTCGCCCACGACGGCCATGTCTCCCACGAACCAGGCCACCAGCGAAAACGCCACCAACGCCGCGCCACCCAGCAGCCAGCGGTTCTTCAGCAACCAGGCAAGGGCGCTCACGGCGCACTCCGCAGGATGATCGTCACCCGGCGATTGCGCGCGCGATTCGCAGCGGAATCGTTCGGCGCCACCGGCGCCGAGTCAGCCAGCCCTTCGGCGCGCAGCCGTGCAGGCTGCGTGACTTTGCCCGCAATCAGGCCCACCACCGATGCTGCGCGCGCCGTGGACAACTCCCAGTTGGAGGGGAAACGCGCGGTGCGGATCGGCACGTCGTCCGTGTGTCCGGTCACGAGGATCGTGCCCGGCACGCGCTCGAGAGCTTCGGCAATGCGAAGGATCACCGGCTCGAGTGCGGCGTCGAGGCGCGCGCTACCCGATGAAAACAGGCGGTCGCTGCGGATCACTATGGTGCTGATGCCGGCGGCATCGCTCACCGAGACCTCGCCGCGCGCGATTTCCGCCGTCAGCTGTTCAGACACGCGCGGCACCGGAAGTGCCGCTGTCGGTCCCGCTGCCGCGCCCCGCTGGGCCGATTCGGGCACCTTCAGTTGCGCCAGTTCGCGCGCCACGGGATCGGACAGCGACCCGAGCGAGAAGCTGAAGCCGATGTACAGCGCGACGAGCAGCAGCGCAGCACCCGATCCGGCAGCCCACAGCGCCAGGCCGCCGGGCGGCCGCGTCGCGGGCGCCCTGACCCCGCGCCAATGACCCGACAATTCTCCATCGGAAGTTCCACTTTGTTGGCGGATCTGGTCGAGCAGCCTTGCGCGCAACGCCGCGAGATCCTCGCGCCCGTTCGGCGCGTCCCGGAAACGACCCTCGAAGCCGAGGGCGAGGCAGGCATAGAAAAATTCCAGCAGCGACAGATTCGCCGCCGGGTCGCCGGACAGCCTCTCGAGCTGCGCGAAGAATTTTTCACCTCCATTCGCGTCGGCGTGCCTGTCGGCAAGCATCCCTGCCTTCCCCCACCCGGATCCCCAGGGCGTGGACGCCGCCGATTCGTCCAGCAGCGCACAGAGCGCATGGCCTGCCGAAGCAACAGCTCCTTCGTCATTGCCTGCGGCACGCGCCGCGCGTTCGAAATCATCCAGGCTCTCGCGCAGCTGCGCGCGCAGCCCGGCGGGATCGGGATGCCGCAGGGCGTGCCGGATCTGCGGCACTACCGCGAGAACCGGATTCGCGGCCGCGACCAGCGTATTGAGTCCACCCAGCGTCCCGGCAAGCGTGGCGCCTGTCTTGCGCCCCACGGGGGACGCCGGCAGCAAATCCGCCGGGAGGGCCTCGCGCCGGCGCCCGGGCGTCGGAATGGCGATCGTCGCCTCCGGGTCGGGTTCACTCGACACCGGAACTGCGTCTGCAGGAATCACTGCGGTGGCATCCGGGTCCGGGTCGCCTTCGCGGCCGCGGGGCGAAATCATCACCGTGGCATCGTCATCGGCCCGCTGCGCCGGCATCATCACCGTGGCGTCATCGTCCGGGCGAGATGCGGGAACCATCACGGTCGCATCGTCGTCCTGGCGCTGCGCCGGGATCATCACCGTCGAATCGGGATCGGGAGCCTGCTCCGGGGCGCGGCGCGGCTGCATGACGGTCGCGTCCGGATCAACGCCGTCCTTGGGGCGCTCGCTCATCGCAAGTCCTCGTCCAATCCGTCTATTTGCATCCAGCCTCGCGGAACCGCGGACCGGTGGATTCTACGCGTCAGCGCTTGCCGGAAAGCTCGACAGTCTCGCCCAGGTCGCGCGCGGTCTGGTACCACTGCAGCGATTCCGCGTAGTCGCGCGAAACCCCGGGCACGCCCCGGTCGAAAATGTCGCCAAGCCGCTTCGCGGATTTGCCATGGCCCGCGCGGGCGGCACGGCGGTAGATCCGCACCGCCTCGGCAGCCTTGCCGCCGGCTTCCATTGCCAGCGCCTGCTGGTACATTGCCTCCGCCTCCGACACGCCCGGCTTGGCCGCTGGCGCGGCGGGAGCCGCGGCGCCTGGCGCAGCGGGCGCGGCACCGGGTGCCGCGCCAGGCGTAGCCACGGCTGCAGGCGACAGCGCAGCGACCTGCTCCGCAGGCTTGCCGATCGCCTTGGCCGCCGCCTCGGCATCGCGCTGCGCTTCCCGTTCCGACCGCGTGCGCGGCACCTTGGGCTCGGCCTTGACCTCCACCTTGGCGGGCTCCGCCTTCGGCTCAGCCTTGGCGACAACTTCCTGCTTCGGCGCCTCGGCCTTGGGCGCGGCTTCAACCTTGGGCGCTTCCTGCTTGGCAACCTGCTGATCCTTCTTTCCAGACTCGGCGCGCTTGTCGGCGTCTTCCTTCGCCTTCTTCGCCGCGTCCTGCTTCGCCTTGACGTCCGCCTCGCGTTGCTGCACGAGCTTGTTCTGGGCCGCCGCCTCGGCCTCCGCCTTCAGTCTCGCGTCGGTCGCCGCTTTCAATGCCGCGGTATCGCCTGATTTTCTCGCCGCGTCCTCGGCCGCCCTGGCCTCCGTGGCCTTCTTCTGCGCTTCGACCTCGGCCTGCTTGGCCTTGTTCAGGTCTTCGGTCGCCTTGGTGGCTTCCTCGAATCTGCGCAGAACTTCCTGCTGCCGTGCGCGTTGATCGGCGGTGAAGTAGTAGTAAGCGCCGCCGCCGATGCCTACGAATACGGCCACTACGAGCACGACCTTCCACAACGGCATCTTCGCTCGCGGCGCGTCGGCGAGTTCTTTCTTCAGTTTCGCTTCGCGCTTGGCGGCCTCTTCGGCTTCCTTCTTTGCCTTCGCCTCGACCTCGGCGCGCGCCTTGGCCTCTGCCTCGCGCCTCGCCTTGTCCTCCGCCTCGCGCTTGGCGCGCGCCTCCGCCTCCGTCTTGGCCCGGATCTCCGCGTCCTTCCTGGCCTTTTCCTCGACTTCGCGGCGCGCCTTCGCTTCCGCCTCGGCCTTGGCGCGCGCCTCGGCTTCGCGCTTCTGGTATTCGGCTTCCTTCCTCGCGAGCTCGGCCTGTGCTTCCTGCTTGGCCTTCTCTATCGCCGCAAGCCTGGCCTTCTCCTCTTCGGCCGCGCGCAGCTTGGCCGCTTCCTCGCGCTTTGCCATTTCGGCCTCGCGCTTGGCGTCGGCTTCCTCCCGCGCCTTGGCTTCGGCGAGCCGGCGGGCCTCCTGCTCGGCCTCGCGCTTCTTGTACTCGGCCTCCTTCGCCTCGAGCTGGGCCTCGAGCTTGGCCTTTTCCTCCGCGAGCTTCTGCTTTACCTCGGCTTCGCGCTTGGCTGCTTCCTCGGCTTCCTTCTTTTCCTGCTCGGCTGCCGCTTTTGCCTTGGCGCCCGTCTCCTCGGGCGCGATGCCGCGCAGCTTGGCTATCTTGCGCTTCGCGAGCGCCGCATAGATGCCATTGGGAAACTGCTGCACATACAGGTCGAAGTCGTCCGGGTCGTTGCCGTCCTTGATGGCGCGCCAGAACTCGAGTTCGACCTCCTGGCTGCCGGTAGCCGTGGTGCCCTTGGTGGCGTCGGCCTTGGCACCTGCCATCTGCGCGGAAGGCTTGGCGATCGAACCAAGATCGGCCATCGAGCCAACGACCGTCTTGTCGGAATCATCCTCATCCGACTTTCCCTCCAGCGCGCGCTTGAGTCCCGCGGCGAATTCGCGCGCCGACTGGTAGCGCTGCTCGACGCTCTTCGCCAGCGCCTTGTTGACGACGGCGTCGAACAGCGGCGAGATCGTGTTGTTGATCGACGAAGGAACCGGCGGATGGTCCTGGATGATCTTCTTCGCGATCGTCCAGGCGCCCGAGCCGGTGAACGGCTTTTCGCCGACGAGAAACTGATAGAGGATGATGCCGGCTGAAAAAACGTCGCTGCGCCGGTCGATATTGCCGCCTGTGATCTGCTCCGGCGACATGTAGGCCGGGGTACCTACCATGGTGCCGGCCTGGGTCTTTTCGGCGTTGGAGCGGTCATCGGTGACCCGGGCAACACCGAAGTCCGCGAGCTTGACGCGCGCCTGGCTGTCCAGCATCACGTTGGCGGGCTTGATGTCGCGATGGACGATGCCGGCTTCGTGGGCGAGCTCGAGCGCGTCAAGCAGCTCGCACATGATGCGCACCGCCTCCTTCAGCTCGAAGCGCTCGTTTGCGTCGAAGAAGTTCTTGAGTTCCTTGCCCTTGATGAACTCCATGACGATGTAGGCGATGTCGCCCTGTTCGCCGAAGTCATACACCTGCACGATGTTCGGGTGGTTGAGCCGCGCGACAGACTGCGCTTCGCGCATGAACCGCATCGAGTACTCTTTGGACGCGGCCTCGTCGTCCAGGTGGCCCTTGAGGATGGTCTTGATCGCGACCTTGCGGTTGAGCCTCGGGTCGAGACCCTCATAGACGATGCCCATCGCACCCTTGCCGAGCACGCGGGTGAGATCGTATCTGCCTAGCTGTTTGAGATCTTCAGCGGCTGATGACATGGCCCGAACTAAGCGTTGGATTTTCCACGCGATTTACCCGAACTACGTATTATCTAGATGCGGCAGGTGTTGCACAAGGGCAGATGTCGCATCCGCCGGCCCCAAAAGTACCGTCAAGGCGCGCCCATCCGTGGGAGTGGCTTGTCGATTTCCACCCCCTGCTCGCGTGCCTTCTGGTACCACTTTAACGATGCTTGATAATCCCGCGGCACCGCCGGGTTGCCCTTGTCGTAGATCTGCCCCAGTTTGCGCTGCGCCAGCCCGTTGCCGGCCTCGCCGGCCTCGAGAAACGCGGCAAGCGCCCCCCGGTGGTCCCCACGGTTTTCCAAGCCCAGCCCGTCCCGATATCGCTTCGCCGCCGCGTCGGCCGTTACGGGAGCCACGGTCGAGGGCCTGGGCGCCTGCTTTTCAGTGGGCGCAGGCTTGACTGCCGCCAGCGGCGGAGAGGTTCCGGCAGGGTTTGCCGCCAGAAGCTCGCGCACTTGCCGGTCGGCGTCAGGGGGCGCAATCCGGGCGACCTCATCGCGCGAAGGAATAGCAATTACCGTCCCCACCTCGAGCCGGTTGATATTGCCCTCAGTGAACGCGCCTGGGTTCGCCCGGTAGATGGCAAGAATCATCTGGTTGCGCGTGACGCCATCGTGCTTGGACTTGCGCGCCACCGCAAACAGCGTGTCACCCCTGCGAATTTCGTAGCTCTGGGCGGGCTGGGCCCGGGCCCCGTTCGCGGCCAACGCAGCGAGCGCCGCTGCGCAGGTCAGCAGCACCGCGCCCAGCACCTGCGTCGGGTTCATTCGCAATAGAATTCGAGGATATCCGTGGCCGTCGTCTTCGACTGCCCGAAAGCGATCCAGCCCCTGCCGCGCAGAGTGAATTCCTCGCGCCGCAGGACGATTTCCTTGTCCCCGTCCACCATCACGAAAGTGCCGTTGGCGCTGTGGTCGGTAAGCACGAATTTGTCCAACCGGCGCTCGATTTTGCCGTGGGAGCGCGAGGCCATGCGGTCCTTGATGACCAACTCGGCGGTCGCGTCCCGCCCCATCGACACTGCGGTGAGCTCGTCGGACAGCAAGTGCTCCTGGCCCTGCAGCACCAGGCGCAACGTCGTCTTCTTCGGTTTGTAGACCGAGCGCGCCGCCGCCATGGTCGTGGCGTCCTCGCTCTGCTGCCACATCAACTCGTAGACCTCGACTTCGGCCGCCTTGCCCTTGATCTGGATATTGGTGATTTTCCGGGTCGCCGATTTGAGCATCGGGGACATCAGCATCACGGTATCGCGCGCGGTGATGATCTGCCCCTTCACCGCGACATGCGACAGGCGGGAGGCGACGTTCACCGCGTCGCCGAAAATGTCTCCGTCGGCCTGGACCACGATCGGCCCCCAGTTGAAACCGATGCGGATCCCGATCTTCGAATTGCCAACGGGCTTGAGTTCATTGATCGCGGACTGCATTTCGATCGCCGCGTCGGCGGCAGTATCGGCGCTCGGAAACATGGACATGACTTCGTCGCCGATGGTCTTGATGACCCGGCCCTTCGCGGCGTCCGTACGCTCGCGCATGATATGAATGCACTGGTCGATCGCCGCCTTCGCGACCTGGTCCCCGGCAGTCTCATAGAGCTTGGTGCTGCCGCTGACGTCGGCGAACAGCACGGCGGCTTGGGCTTGCTCTTCGGCCATCTCGTAGTTTCCGTTCCCCTGGGTACGCCCGATATCCGTGCAATTTTACACGGCCCCAAAAAAAGGGGCGCCGAAGCGCCCCCTGGACCGATTTCCGCCTGCGGTACCGGGGTCGCCGGCCCCCGGGGGTACCGCTAGCAGCTTTCGCCCTCCCGGCTCTCATTGAAGCACTTGGGCACCGAGATTCCGACACCCTGCAGGCGGTGGTCCATCGGCGGCAGCGTGCCGACGTCGCCGGCGAACCCGTATTCCACCTGCTCCGCCACGCTATCCGTGCCGAAGGTATTGGCCGCCTCGTCCGCCGCCGCCGCCGCCGCGGTCGCCTGCGCCGCGGACTGCGCGAATTGCGCCTGCACCTGCTGGACGGAGGCAACGAGCGGCGCCTGGCCGGCGATCTGGACCGAAGTACCTTCGTTCTCCACAGTCAGCGGGTTCATGACCTCGGCGCCGGTGTTCTGCGAAGTCGAGGTAAACAACCATCCCGGCGCCGCGCCCGACAGATGCAGCTTGGTGAATTTCTGGATTTCCAGGACTTGCGTGACATTGTCGACAGCCGTGTTGCTACCCAGGGTTCCTTCGAGCGCGGTGATCGAACCCGACAGGGAATCGGCTGTTATGTTGACTATGCTTGTCGCTATGCCGCCCACGCCGCTCGCCGTGATGTCGAGAGCGCCGGTGGCGTTGACCGTGATGCCGGAATTCGCAATCGCGGTAACCGTGCCGCCAAAGCTGTTGCCGGCGTTGCCCAGGGTGATCGAACTCGTGCCGGCATTCAGCGTCGTCGTTCCGGCGCCAACTGTCATTGCGCCGAGTTGCGTAATGGCGCCATTGTCTGTGCCCACCGTGAGCGCATTCGCGTTCACCGCACCGAGAGAGAGAGCGGTGTCGCTGAAGATGTTGACATTGCCGCCCGTGACCACGAGCGCCCCCGTCGTTCCACCGGTACCAGTCCCGACAAAGCTGTTGCCGGCGTTGGTCATCGTAACCGCGCCACTGCCGGCGTTGATGAGCAGGGTCTCGCCCGCGCCGACGTCGACCACGCCGTTCAGATTTACCAAACCGCCATTCGTAATGATGCTGCTTGTACCGGCGGTCTGGAGTTCAAGCTCGCCATTGACAACAACGGTGCCGGCGCCGGTGGTCTGCAGGGTGCTGGACAGCTTGACGATGGTGCCGGTGAACAGCTGATTTCCAGTAGTCCTGACATCGTGCAGATTGATGGTCGGCGAGGCCACCGTCAGCGACGTAAGGGAGGTACCACCTCCGACAGCCTGTCCGAACGTGACTGATTTGCCCGCGGTTGTGGCGTTGACCGCAAGGGTCTGCGCACCGTTGATCGTGCCGTTGAAGGCGACTGACTGGAGATTTGAGGTTACCGTCGTCGCGCCACCCAGCGACACGTTTGCGTTGTACGTCTGCGCCCCGTCTGTCTCAATCAGGCCGCTGAGCGACGCAATGTTCCCGGCGGTGTCGCTCAATGTCCCGGTCAACTTCCCACCGGATCCAGTAAAGCTATGCGCGCCAGTTCCTGTGTCCTGAATGTTCGCGAAATTATCGAAGGCAATGCCGGTAGCAGTGCCAATGTCGGTTGCCGTAATTGTCCAGGCCCGGTTTGCGCCTCTGACCGTATTCCCACCGGTACCAAACACTGAAGTAAATCCGGCGTAATCGATGCTCGAAGCATTCGATGTCAGAGTGTCGATGGCAAAGTCTCCGGCCACGTTATTGATCGCACCCGCGCCCGAAACGTTAGCCAGCGAGATCAGGCCGCTGTAATTGATCGAACTGCCACCCGAAATCTTTGTGCCGTCATCGAAGCTCGTTGTCACCCCCGTCAGCGTCGCCGCGCTGCCCGACACGTTCGCAAGCGAGGTCAGACCCGTGTAGTTGATCGAGCTGCCACCCGACACCCTCGTGGTGTCGCCAAAGCTCGTCGTCACGCCCGTCAGCGTGTCCGCGCTGCCCGAGACGTTCGCAAGCGAGGTCAGACCGCTGTAGTTGATCGAGCTGGCGCCCGCGACCTTCGTGCCGTCATCGAAGCTCGTCGCTACGCCCGTCAGCGCGGTCGCGCTGCCCGAGACGTTCGCAAGCGAGGTCAGGCCGCTGTAGTTGATCGAACTGCCGCCCGCCACATACGACGTGTCATCGAAGCTCGTCGTCACCCCCGTCAGCGTCGCCGCGCTGCCCGACACGTTCGCAAGCGAGGTCAGACCCGTGTAGTTGATCGAGCTGCCGCCCGACACCCTGGTCGTGTCGCCAAAGCTCGTCGTCACGCCCGTGACCGTGTCCGCGCTGCCCGAGACGTTCGCAAGCGAGGTCAGGCCGCTGTAGTTGATCGAGCTGGCGCCCGCGACCTTCGTGCCGTCATCGAAGCTCGTCGTCACCCCCGTCAGCGTCGCCGCGCTGCCCGAGACGTTCGCAAGCGAGGTCAGGCCGCTGTAGTTGATCGAACTGCCGCCCGCCACATACGACGTGTCATCGAAGCTCGTCGTCACCCCCGTCAGCGTCGCCGCGCTGCCCGAGACGTTCGCAAGCGAGGTCAGGCCGCTGTAGTTGATCGAGCTGCCGCCCGACACCCTCGTGGTGTCGCCAAAGTCCACCGTCACGCCCGTGACCGTGTCCGCGCTGCCCGAGAC